>Ga0172371_10001018_pt1 | contig 44300 bp, 40 predicted proteins | sample Lak12m_FD_114543 | JGI IMG/M metagenome (GOLD analysis project Ga0172371, IMG submission 114543) | Freshwater microbial communities from Kabuno Bay, South-Kivu, Congo - kab_022012_12m | ecosystem: Environmental > Aquatic > Freshwater > Lake | place: Democratic Republic of the Congo: South-Kivu... | reverse complement strand
CAGTGGGATTGGCCGGGATCAGGCGGGTGGATTGACTTGAATGCCCTGGCGGCGCCCCCTGACTGCCCGTTTTCGCCGACGGCCATACCCTGCCCGCCGCCGCTCCAGGGCTGGTGGCAGGCGAAAGGAGGGGATATCAGCGGGTAAAACGCGGTGAATTCCCAAGGCACGGGCAATTTCTTTGTACTCCGAAACGCCTTCCGAGAATCCCTTTACCAGAAAATGTCTGCCAGCATCGAACAGGGCTACACTGGCGCGAAGCAGTCAGGATTCGGCGGTATGGACAGCGATATCCACGTCGCTCTCACCAGGCGCGAGCGCGGCGATCCTGCCGGCAACCAAATCGTACACTTCATCCACCCGGCTGCCGAAGACACAGAGAATGTTCACGCCTTACTAGTGGCACAATTGCTCGATCTGCTGTCGCATGTCAATGCAAAGCAGTACACCCTGCGTTTCTGTACACGGATTTCACGGAGCCAGACGGAAGAACACCAACACTTGTCCGATTACTCTATGTCAAGAGGTAATCGTGGGATTATTCCAAGCGCCATACAATTTCAGCCCTCAGACTCTCCTTCCCCACCTCCCTCAACTCCACCTCGTCCATTTCATTCCACCTCCGCCGCGGTGTGATGGCACAGACGCGCAGGTAGTTATCGGTCAGCCCTTCCATATACCAGCCAGAATCATTGACCTGCCTACATGATTCCCACAAAACGGACATACTTCGCCCGAGGAACTTCTGCATGAACGCCTGCCCGGATTCCAGAAAGACAGCCCGCAGAGCAGCGTTGCGCTTCTTCTTCACCTCGTGCCGTATCTGTCCATCCATGCGCGCCGCGGCGGTCCCGGGCCGGGGTGAATAGGTGAAAACGTGGCCGCGGGCGAAATCCATCTTCCTGACGAAATCTAGAGTCTCGCTGAATTCAGCCTCCGTTTCCCCTGGAAAACCGGCAATGATATCCGTGGTGATGGCAACATCAGGTATCGCTGACCGGGCAGTCTCAACCAGTGTGGCATAAGCCTCCGGCGTGGTCCTGCGAGCCATACGGCGCAGTACGCTCAGCGAGCCGGATTGCAGCGGCAGGTGAAGGTGTCGGCAGAGGCGTGGATCTTTCCAGAGGGCAAAAAAATCCGCGTCCAGGTCCCAGGGTTCAAGCGAGGAGAGGCGCAGGCGGGGAACATCCGTCGCACCCAATATTGCCTTGACCAGATCGGGCAGGTGCAAACCGAAATCCTGTCCCCATGAACCGAGGTGGACGCCGGTCAACACGATCTCTTTTGTCCCCCCTGCAAGGGCGGAATGAACATCAGCAAGCACGTCCTGGACAGGCATCGAACACCCGGACCCGCGGGCGATGGCGGTAATACAAAAAGTGCAATGGTTATTGCAACCATACTGAGCCTTAATAAATGCGCGGGTGCGGGCATGTGAACCGGGAAGTGGGATGCGTTTGAGAAGTGCCAAATTCCGTGCACCACCTTGAGATTCCCGGAGGGTTTCAAGTTCCAGGTTTAATAGGTCAGAGACAAGGGTCTCTTTTCGGGCATTGGGGATGATGTGGGTCACATTGGGCAACCCGGCGGCAGCCAACGGCTCGAGCGTTGCCCAGCAGCCGGTAATTGCTATTTCCGTAGCTCCCAGGCGGGCTGCCTGGCGCACCTTGCCACGTGAATCAGAAGCGGCTTCAGCGGTCACCGTGCAGGTGTTGACCACTGCCAGGTCTGCCCCGGCAGCCGTCCCTACGATCTCGTGCCCTGCGGAGCGAAACTGGCCCGCCATCTTTTCGATTTCCGCCTGATTCAAGCGGCAGCCAATCGTGTCAAGGAAAATCTTCATATAAGTTATTACATGTCACTCGCCACATGTCACAGGTCACAAGTCACCCGCCATAAATCATTCATCAGGGTTTGATCACCACGAAATTGTCGAATACGGCGTCGGTGCCGCGTTCGCTGAAAGTACCGGCAAGCAAGCCCACGTCACCTTCGGGATGATCGGCATCCTGGATCATCCCCACCGGTGCACCATTGATAAAGAACGTCAGCGTATCCTGGATACAGTCAGCACGCAAATGGTTGATGGCCACGCCCTGGTTGATGGCCGGGGAGTAAGACATCATCTCCTGACCGATTAGCGAGCGGATGCCATTGCTCAGCTTGCCAATGGCAAAATAACCATCACTGCTGACGATAAAGAAGTAGTAGTTTTTGATGTCGCGATATCTGCAGAGCAAGCCAAAACGGTTCTCGGCTGGCCCGCCAATCAGGTACACATCCGTTTCGATGCGCACATCGCGAAAGCTTAACCCCGGTGTGGACCAGAGGTCGAAGCTGGCAGTGTCCACCCAGATGCGGAATCCACCTCCAAAGTAGTCCATCGCACCGCTGGAACCGACCGTGCGCGACCAGCCGCTGGATGAATCAGCGAAGTCGTCTTTGAAGAGCACGCCACCTGATTTTGTCAGCAGGTCAGCAATCCGATAGGATTGGCAGGCAGAGGCAACCAGGGTGAGCAGGAGGAGAGGAAAAAACAGGCGATTTTGGTTCATAGTATGGCATCCAATGGAAGGTTAATTTGGTGTCGGAGCGAGGTAGTGTTTTTTTCGACAAACCCGGGGTGGGCTTCCACCAAATCAACGCCACTGCGGGCGTGGAAACTGCATCACAAAGCTTGCCCTGGACATGTGGAAGGGAACAGCTCACAGCGACACATACAGTCTATTCTATCATCAGGGGAAGTACTGTTCCAACAATCGTCCTGCCTGCAGGCCATAACTTCCTTGCGGGTCGAGATTTTTCACCTTGAGCAGGTTATCGCAAGCTGGTTGCGTCTTTCCCATTTGCAAATAAAGGATTGCCAGATGGAGATGAGGTGCAGCCTCGCCGGGAGCCAGTTCCACGGAACGAAGGTAATAAATCTCAGCACCCATTGGGTCGCCAGCTGCCTGTGTCACCTGTCCCATCACATCCTGCGATTGCCAATCCTCCGGCCTTAATTCGAGCCCACGACGCGCTGCCGGTAAGCCGGTTTCGGACACCTCGACCTGATAGCGGGCGCAGAAACCTGCCAGGAGGCGCAAGGTTTCCACCCCGTGCGGATCGAGCAGAGCAGCCTGCTTGAAATAAACCAACGCGCCAACCAGGTCACCCGCCTGTTCAGAGGCGCCACCCGCCGCGGTTTGCCAGGCAGCGTTATCCGGTTCCAAGGTTATCGCCTTCTGGAAGAATTCCAACGACTTTGCCGGTTCTCCTATTCTCTGCCAATAGAGGCCATTGAGGCCATTGACCAGGGGTGAATCGGTTTCCAGCTGTAGCGCCATTTGCAGGTCCGACAGTCCATCCGCACCGAGGTGCTGACGCGCTTCGCCCAGCAAAGCCCAGGCTTCAGCGTATTCTCTACGGATAAGGATGGCACGGCGGAAGGCTTCTTCAGCCAGGTCCCATTCATCGATGGCGGCCAATGCGCGCCCGGACACCAGCAGGAGATAAGGAGGGTTCTCAATGATCAGCGCCGCGTTCAAGCTGGTACGCAGGGACTGGACGGATGCGTCCAATAGAGGGTCCAGCTGTGCGGCTTGCATCAGTTCGGGCAAGGCCAGCTCAGGTGTGGTTGCAGAAAGTAAGAGCCCAAGCTGATAGTGCGCCTCCGCATTCTCTGAATTAAAGGTCAATGCAATGCGCCAGGCTTCCAGCGCGGAAGGGTAATCGCCCTGTCGACGGTAGGCACGGGCTATTCGAGAGTAGAGTGCCTCCGAAGGGTTGTTCCGGCCGATGGCTGCCTTCCAGGTGGCAATTGCCGCCGGGAGATCACCGGTCTGCTGGCAGGCATCCCCCCAGGCAAGCCAACCCTGCGGCGAGAGAGCATCCTTCTCGGCTGCCCGTGCATAGAAGGGAAGAGCAGTGGACGGATCACCGCCGGAGAGGGCTGATTCGGCTGCTTTTTCCCACAGTGAAGGCTGCCAGGGCAGGTGATTTGCGGCAGAAGCGTACGCGCGGGATGCTTCAGTAAACCGACCTTCCCTTATTGCCTGCGCAGCCTGGTGAAGGTTGACCCAACCGAGGAATAAGCCGGGGAGGAGGATAAGCAGGGATAAACAAACAAGGATGAAGGCGTTTTTTATTATTCGCTTCTTGAGGTAAGAACGATTCACAGCTTGATTTTTCGTTAACAGTGAGGGTGCAACCAGGAAATCGGTTGATTTTCTGTTAGAAAATGATCAGGATAATTATGATACCAGAGGAGGTGAAACACTTAAAGACCTACGCGTTTTTAACAATGAAATTCAGAGGTAAAGAAAAGCCTATCTCATGAAAGGTATTATAATTGGCTGATTTCCGGCAAGGAAGAGGAGAATTCAAAATGAATAGAAGCAAAATATCAAAGGGGTTTATTCCAGTGTCTGCTGTTCTGATAATGGCGTTGATGGGATGCCAGTTGGGGACGGTCATCCCCGCGGGAAATACTGCCACGCAGGAATCGGTTACAACGAGTCCACAGCTGCCCGTCGCGGGGGATGAACCGTATCAAATCACCGGCTCATTTGACTATTCCAACAGCATCATTACTGATTACTATGTGGAACAGGCTGTCGCGTTGGTGGATATGTACGGGTTCGTGATCCGTGACAAGGAGTGGGAAATACCAGTCTCGTCGCAAACGCTCGGCATCCTGGCGATAGATAAGGAGAAAAAGCACGGTGAATATACGCTGCAACTGCCAGCCAAACCGACCGGCGAAGTTGTGAATGTGGCTGATGGGCAGACCGGCGGATTGCAGGTTTTCGCGGTCACTTACTGGCCCAACCTGGCCGGCGGGCCATATTCAGAGGGGGATGACCCCTCCCATGGCTGGCCGAGCTACCTGGCATCGGTTCTAACCGATACCGAGAATGAGGATGAGGTGATCGGCGGCAAGCTCGTTGTCTGGGCGCCGGACGGCAGCCAATCCTTCCCCAGCGGTTTCGGCGCGGATGGCATGCTTTTTACCGAGGATGACCCGGTCGCGCCGATCCAGGCAGGATACAGCATTGTTGACCTGGACCAGGATCCTTTCAAGGTAGAGAAGGATGCCGAGCCGGATCTGACACTATACGAACCGAAGGACGTCGCCATCAAGGACTTCTCGAACCTTTCCTACAGCGAAGCCTTCGAGAAGATGTTCGAGTTCGTCAGCACCAATTACGCTTTTAACGGGATCGCGGACAAGCAACCCGAGTGGGATGCCCTGTATAACGAGATCAAGCCACGCGTCCAGGATGCCGAGAAAAATAAAGATGCAACCGCCTATTACCTGGCGTTGCGGGATTTCACAAGGGCTTTCAAGGATGGTCACGTGGGACTTGGCGGTGGTGATATCCAAAACCAGCTATTCAGCGCAGACGTGGCTGCTGGTTATGGTTTTTCGATAAGAGAGCTGGACGATGGTCGATTTATCGTGATCTACCTGACCGAGGCTGGCCCGGCAGCCAAGGCCGGAATGCAGATCGGCGCAGAAGTGACCTCCTACAACGAAAAATCGATCCAGGATGCTGTTCGTGAGGTCAAGCCGTGGACATTGCCCCAATCCACCGATTGGGCCATTCGCTACCAGCAGGCGCGCTATCTGCTGCGTGCTGTAGCCGGTACAAAAGCAATAATCACCTTCACCAACCCTGGCAGCGATCCGCAAACGGTTACGCTCACTGCCATCAAAGAGCTGGATTCATTCCAGCGCACTTCGGTCTATTATGGCGAGGATACGAATCCCATGCTGCCGGTGGAGTTCAGGATACTGGATTCGGGAGTGGGTTACATTAAAATAAACTCCAACTATGACGATCTGAACCTGATCATCCGCCTGTTCCAGCGTGCTCTCGAAACCTTTAGTACAAACCAGGTACCGGGAATCATCATTGATTTACGTTATAACAGCGGCGGTGCTCCTCTCGGCCTGGCTGGTTTCCTTACGGACCAGGAAATACCCATGGGTCAAATGGAATACTTCAGCGACAAGGCTGGTAAATTCGAACCGGAAGGTGTGCGCGATAAAATTACCCCGAACATCGAACAATATTCATTTGATAAGATGGTTCTGCTGGTTGGTCAGGCGTGCTATAGCGCCTGTGAAGAGGAAGCTTATGGCTTCAGCCAGGTGCCGGGCATGATCGTTGTCGGCATGACACCAACCGCCAGCACCTTTGCAGAAGTGGCGCGCGGCCAGATCGAGTTGCCCGAGGGTTTCTCGATGCAGGTACCAACCGGTCGTTCCATCCTGCCAGATGGCAGCCTGTTCCTGGAAGGGACCGGGGTTCCACCGATTATGAAGGTGCCCGTCACACTGGAAAACGCCACCAGCACCGATGACATGGTCTTACAATATGGCGAGCGTGCCGTGCTTCAGCCTCTTGGCATGGGGATCACACCCTCCTCACCACCAAAGCTGCTGACCCAGGACCAAACCCAATCTGCGTTAAGCAGCGCCAAGCAGCTCGAGGAGAAGGCGCGTGAGAGTTACACCAACGCGGATTACCTTAAAGTACCGAACGACATCACCTACACCATCGCCCTCAGCAAATCTGAAAAATTGTTGTGGGCCTGGGGTTGGTGTGCAATAGACCAGGCGACACTCGACGATAACCTTGGCAAAATAGATTTGGCGTTCAGCCTGAATGGGCAGGTTGTGCCACCCGACCAGTTCTTGAAACTAGACTACGACTCAGCTGATGGGCAGAAATGCACGGCTTACCTTACCGGCCTCACCAACTGGACTGGGGGTGAGCATCACCTCGTCACCACCGTGACATTCAAGCAACCACTCAACGATGGCACCTACGATTACCCCGCCGGCGCGCAGACATTCTACTACAATGTTTATGTCAAGCCGTAAGTTGATTTCTAAGTAGAGCGGGATTTGAATCCTGCCTCAGGCATCTAAACTCAGCAGGCAGGATTCAATCCTGCCCTATGTTAATAAATAATAACCTCAGACCAGCTTGTAAGCCGCATTCTGTCCAGTGGAGCAGTTTCGGTTTACGCCCGAAGGTTTCATCCCGATGTTCCACCTGGACGGTCATCTCTCTGGGCGACGCGTTGCCACGCCGCTCTAGCAGCCTACCCGGGACTTGTCAACCCCAAAGGGGATGAACGAGACGAGCAGCCCCTCGTCCCTGCTTGGCTTTGCTCCCGGCGGGGGTTACCTGGCCGTTCGCATTACTGCGGACGCCGGTGGTCTCTTGCACCGCCTTTTCACCCTCGCCACCCCCACCCCTTCCCATCCTCCGTTTTCTTCGAAAATGGGGGAGGGCTGAGGAGAGGGTGGCAGTCTGTTTCTGTGGCCCTTTCCGGCGGGTTCTTCCACAAGTGGATTTCTCCGCCCCGGGTGTTACCCGACGCCGATGCTCTATGGAGTGCGGACTTTCCTCGACTCAGCAATAAAATGCAGAACCGCGACCGTCCAGCCAGCCTGAGGTTGTTTTCATCATACCTTTTCTCTGGCTACACGTCAACCATATGGGCGATCCCCAGGCAAATCCACGTTATTTTTTAGGTATAATCGGGCGAGATACCGGTACAGGTAAAGAAACCCGTTGAAAGGAGTTGACCATGTCAAAAACCATTGATGATCTGCAGACCGCTTTTTCAGGTGAATCCCAAGCCCACCGCAAGTACATGGCATATGCCAGGAAGGCCGAGGAAGAGAACTTCCCGCATGTTGCCAAATTATTCCGCGCCGCAGCCCACGCTGAGGTGATCCATGCTCTCAACCACTTTAGGGCGATGGATGGCATCAAATCCACCGCGGAGAACTTGCAGGCGGCCATCGCCGGTGAGAATTACGAGGCTACTACCATGTATCCGCCCATGCTGGCTCAGGCTGGAATCGAAGGCAATAAGCGCGCCGCTCGTTCATTCGGCTGGGCACTGGGAGTGGAGAAGATCCACGAGGAGCTCTATCGCAAGGCAGCTGAGATCCAGGCAAATGGCAAGGACATACCGGCAGTGGATTACTATATCTGCCCAGTCTGCGGCTACACCCACGAAGGCATACCCCCTGAAAAATGCCCCATCTGCGGGGCAGCGGGTGAGAAGTTCGCGAAGATCGGCTGAATCTAAAATTGCTGGACAGAATCCCACCCCTCATGTAAAATTACGCCCCATGACCTGATTTCCAGCCTGTCATGCTGAAGGTAATCTGCCCTGCACCAATCGCAGGGCGGTGCGTGACGAAGCATCTTCCCATGCTGGAGGTAACCCTTCGTTGCGCTCAGGATGACGAGCCGGGTGAAGGAATAACTTTCGGAGGAAGCAAGTTGGCAAACATCAAATCCCAGATCAAGCGCAACCGCCAGAACGAAAAGCGGCGTGTGAAGAACCGTGTATACCGCGGCGCGGCGCGTACTTCAGTCAAGAAGGCTCGTGCAGCTTTAGAGGCGAACAGCCTGGAGCCTTCCACGGCTACTGTACACGAAGCCGTCAGCCTGCTGGATAGAGGCGCCCAGAAAGGTGTGTTGCATAAAAATAATGCAGCGAGACGCAAGTCACGCCTGATGAGGCAACTGGCAGCGAAATCACCCGCAATGGTGACGGCGGCCGCGCCAACCGCAGAAACACCTGTTGCAGCTGAATCGGAAACCCCTAAAGAAAAGGCAGCAAGGAAACCAGCGCGCCGTTCCATAAAAACGACCGGAACCAAAAAAACCACAAGAACAACCTCGAAGAAGACCAGGAAGGAATAACTTGTTGGGTCATTGCTAGATTTCAAGCGGGAGCCGGCACGCTCCCGCTTTTGTGGTTCTTATGGAAGCCATGTAAAACCTGGCATGGTCATCTAGATAAATGGCGCATCCAGCTCTGGCAAGACAAGCCTCCTGCGCGTCTTGCAGGGTACGCTCAAAGAACCTTACCTTGGAGCGGCGTTGATACACTCCTCTTCAGGATGCCGTGTAGCAATCTCTAGCATCCAACATGGGACGAGGTTGCGTGTAGCGCGGAGCATGCCTGTAGCGCAGGACACGCCCACATCAAGGGTATCCACCGCGCCACCAAAGCATTACTGCAGCCTGGATGCAATATACTCGCGGATCACGTGCTGGTGGAGCCAGCCTGGGCGCGGGATTGCGCCAAGTTATCTACTGATTTGCCGGATTATCTCGTTGGAATTCACTGTCACATGGAAATACTGGCTCAGCGCAAGCGTTCCCGGATAAACCGCACCCCGGGACAAGCGCAGCTCCTATTTCCCTTCATTCATAGTTATGTGGTTTACGATTTTAAAGTGGATACATCCATCCTCAAGCCTTAAGAATGTTCCCGCCGCATCCAAACCCGGCTGAGGAGATCACCACAGGCATGAATAAGGATGCGAGCCCAAAGGTTCGAAGGCCTTTTAGGTTTGGAATGATATAATCCCACAGGAGAGCGGAGGGCAAGCTTGAGCCTTGTCTTGCATATTCAACCATGTTTAAAACCGAACAACAAGCTCTAACAGAAACAATCAAAGCTATCTGCACGGCGAACGGCATTCCGCTGGCTGAATTGCACTGGGTTCCCATCCCATTCAGCGGCGAGTGGGGCATCTGTACATCATTCTTCCAGGCCGCAGCCGATGAAGCGCGTGCCGGGAAACGCCTCAGCGTTGGGCAGCGTGCCCAGGAAATCGCGGAGCAGGTCAAAGATCTCGTGCGTGATGTGCAGGGCATCAGCCGCATCGAAGCCGTCAAAGGCTATCTCAATCTCTATTTCGATACTGCCGAGTATGCCCACCGCGTGGTGGATGCCGTTATGGAACAGAAAGACCGCTTCGGTGCCGGACCTCGCGCCGGCTCCCGAGTCATGGTCGAATTCTCCCATCCGAACACGCACAAGGCTTTCCACGTGGGTCACCTGCGCGGCACCATCCTGGGTGAGGCGTTATGCCGCATCCTGGAGTTCTCCGGCCTTGACGTGGTGCGCGCCAACTATCCCGGCGACATGGGCTTGCACGTCATCCGCTGGCTGTGGGGTTACCTGAAGTACCACGACGGCGAGGAGCCTGCGGCGGATATCACCAAGTGGATGGGCGAGGTCTATGCCGAGGCGATCAGACGGCTGGAAGATGATCCGGAGTTGGAGGCCGAGGTGCGCGCGGTCTACGCCCGCTGGGACCGGCGCGATGCGAAGCTTGTGGATTTGTGGCGAAAGACGCGCGAGTGGTCGCTGGAAGGCTTCCGCCAGATGTACACCGCGCTGGATATCCATTTCGACGAGTACTATTTCAACAGCCAGGAGGAGAAGCCGGGCAAGGCGGTGGTGGAGGAGCTGGTGAGGCGGGGAATAGCCATTGACGAGAGGCCGCAGGGTGGGGCGGTGATCGTCAAGATTGACGAAGTGCTCGGGCTGACGAAGGAGAAGTACCGCACGGCGGTCATCCTGCGCTCCGATGAAACCGCCCTCTACGCCACCGAAGACCTGGCACTGGTGAAGCACAAGTTCAGCGATTACCCCGACCTGGTCAAGTCGCTCTACGTGGTGGATGTGCGCCAGAGCCTTCACTTCACGCAAGTGTTCAAGATCCTGGAGATCGCCGGCGATGAACACGCCCAAAACTGCCAGCACATCCCCTACGAACTGGTGACGCTGCCGGGCAATGTGGTCGTTTCCTCGCGCGAGGGGACGGTTGTCCTGCTCGAAGCCCTGCTGCGCGAGGCTATTTCACGGGCGCGGGATGAGGCGCAAAAGAAGAATCCTTCGCTAAGCGAAGGGGAATTACAGGATGTGGCACGAGCGGTTGGTTTGGGTGCGCTGAAGTATCCCATCCTGGCGCGCGAGAATACCAAGCTGGTCACTTTTGATTGGAATGCAGCACTGGATTTCAACGGGCAGGCCGCGCCGTACATCCAGTACGCGCATGTACGCTGCAATTCCATTTTACGCAAGGCTGAGGCCGAGGTTGACAATCTTAAGCCCGCTGCATTCGATTATGATCTACACCATGCCGAAATCGAGCTGATCGACCTGATCTCACGATTCCCCGGTGAAGTCCAACGTGCTGCGGCGGAGTATCGCCCGTTGCTTATCACGACCATTGCTTACGACATTGCCAAAGCCTTCGCTGCGTTCTACGATGCATGCCCGGTGGTGCAAGCCGAGGCGAAGGTGCGTGCCGCGCGTCTTAAACTAGTTGCAGCGACGAAGTACACACTGGCGAATGCACTGGGCTTGCTCTCCATTGAAGCGCCGGAAGTGATGTAAGAAAAACCGTATCACGGGTCATGTTGCAAGTATCAAATCTTCTTGACGTTTGGAACACGTTACGTGACACATGACATATAACACTATTTACTTATAAGGAGACAGCTATGCCAATCCGTACCCTCATCATGGGCGCCGCAGGGCGCGATTTCCATAACTTCAATGTGACTTTCCGCAACAACAAGGATTACGAAGTTGTGGCTTTCACCGCCACCCAAATCCCCAACATCGAAGGCCGCCTTTACCCGGCCGAGCTGGCAGGCAAGCTCTACCCCAAAGGCATCCCGATCCATCCAGAAAGCGACCTGGTAAAACTCATCGACGAGTTGAAAGTGGACCAGGTCATTTTTGCCTACTCCGATGTGCCGCACGAATATGTCATGCACAAGGCCTCCACCGTGCTGGCTGCCGGTGCGGATTTTCGACTGATGGGGCCAAAAGCCACCCAGGTCAAATCGAGCAAGCCGGTCATCTCGGTGTGCGCGGTGCGCACGGGGTCGGGTAAAAGCCAGACGACGCGCCGCGTCTCGCTCATCCTGCGCGGCATGGGCTACAAGGTGGCAGCCATCCGCCACCCGATGCCCTATGGAAACCTGGTTGCCCAGGAAGTACAGCGTTACGCGGATTACGACGATCTGGACGAGTACGAATGCACCATCGAGGAACGGGAGGAGTACGAACCGCACATTGACAACGGCGTGATCGTCTACGCCGGGGTGGATTACGAGAAGATCCTGCGCGCGGCCGAGAAGGAAGTGGATATCGTCCTATGGGATGGCGGAAACAACGACTTCTCATTTTATGTGTCTGACCTGCAGATCGTGGTGGCTGACCCGCACCGGTCCGGGCACGAATCTGCCTATTACCCCGGCGAGACCAACGCCCGCAGCGCGGATGTGTTCGTCATCAACAAGGTGGATACCGCCAATGAGGAGAACGTCATCAAGGTGCGCGAGAACCTGCGACTGCTCAACCCCAAGGCGATCGTCATCGAGGCCGCCTCTCCTCTCTTCGTGGACGACCCGGCAGCCATACAGGGCAAGAGGGTGCTCGTCATCGAGGATGGTCCCACGCTGACCCATGGCGAGATGGCTTTCGGCGCGGGTTACGTGGCAGCACGGCGCTTTGGCGCGGCTGAGATCGTGGACCCGCGGCCGTTTGCGGTCAACTCGATCAAAGCCACCTACGAGAAGTATCCCAGGACGGGACCCATCCTGCCGGCGATGGGCTATGGAGAGGCACAGACGCGCGACCTGGAAGCCACCATCAACCGCTCGGAGGTGGACCTGGTGCTCATCGGTACGCCGATCGACCTGAAGCGTATCATCAAAATCAACAAGCCTGCCCAGCGTGTGCGTTACGAGCTGCAGGAGATCGGGCAGCCGACACTAGAGGATGTTTTAAAGGGGAAGTTTGGGAAGAAGGGCAAGTGAGCAGGTAGAGGTAAGAAGTGAGAAGAAAAAAGGTAAACCGTTACAGCTTGCGTTCTGTGACGCTGACCCACGTTTAGTTTATTCAGAAAACTTTGGAACGCCCGAAGAGTACAGGTGATTGGTAATGGATTACATCCAGACAAGAAACATACCGGATGTCTTCAGCAGGTATCTACAGGATTTGATAAGGTAAGCTAAAGATTTCCGTAATCTCAAAGAACTCGGAAATCCAGGGCCAAAATTAATGACCTCCTATCGCTACCCCAATGAACAGATCATCCTGGCGGTGACCATCCTGTTGGTTTTCGTTGTGATCGCGGTCACCTCCGTGGCCACGCTGTGCGGCAGCGGCCTCTTCGTCCTGGTCATGCTGGTGATCTCCTATGCGCGTAATCGATCCCAACACAATGAGCTCGTGGCAAAAGCCCACCCGGTCAACCCTCAAACCACAGCGGAGCTTGCGGGTTTGGTCGAAGATTGCGGTGAACGCCTCCATGCAGGTGGATTCAGCGTTTACGTTGCTCCAGTCGCCATGTTGAACGCCTACACCTTTGGCCTGGTGGAGCCACAGGTGGTGGTCCTTTATGGCGGCATTCTGAGGGTCATGGATGCGGACGAGCTGCGCTTCATCATCGGGCATGAGCTGGGGCATGTTTGCCTGGGTCACACTTGGCTCAACTCGCTCGTCGGTGGGATGGCAGGAATACCCAGTCCGTACCTCGCGGCCGCTCTGCTATATTTTTCCTTCCGCTGGTGGAACCGCGCCTGCGAATACTCGGCTGACCGAGCCGGCCTACTCGCCTGCGGGAAACCGGAGAAGGCTGCTTCGGCGCTGGTCAAATTGGTGGCCGGTTCTTCAGGCATCCACTCCACTGAGGGTTGGCAGCATTTGTTGCGTCGCATCGAAGCGGAAGATGACCACCTGGAGAACAACCTGGGCGAATTGCTTTCCACACACCCGATGACCATCCGGCGGTTGGATGCGCTGCGCCAGTATTCCACCTCGGCGGAGTATAAGCGTTTGCAGGCGCAGGTGAATCAGGTGCATCCGATATAATTACTTGTGAATCGCGTCCAGGGTGATCTTCCTGGGATGGATGCGACAGATGACCCGCCTCTCACGCTCCTTTTGTTCGAGTGGATAGACGAACCCGTAATACTGTGGGTGGGGAGTGTATTTCCTTGTGATCTGATCGAGGTGCTCCAGCGCGCCTTCCGTGATGAGTTCGGCTTCTCCACGAAGTTCGATATACCGGGTTGTATTATCCGGATCTACGAGCAGCAGGCTGACTTTACGATTTCTTGACATGTTGCGGCCTTTTTGCCGCTCAAGAGTGGTGTTGATGCGGGCGCACTGGCCGTCGAAATCGCACCAGACGAGGCTGGATTGCGGCTGGCCATCTGGCATCATGGTGGTCAGCACGCCATGCACTGGGCGGGTGAGCAGGTCGAGGTGAGATGCAGGGATTTCAAGTGTCATGACTGTCTCTCTCATAATTTCCTCGCGTCCAATACAGTGATGTGGGTGGGTTCTATCTTGCACAATACTGGTGTCTCAGTTTCTTGCAGCGCTGCTGCGACGCAACCCCCGAAGTAGGGTTTCCTGCCAGTGTAGAGCTCGCATAACCCATCCAGGTGTTGCATGGCACCTTGCTCGGTCATCTCGACAACAGTACCGCGCACTTCCAGGTAGCGCAGCGGTTGATGTGGATCGTAACACAAGAGGGTCACTTTTGGGTTCATGCGCATGTTCTTTTCCTTGCGGAAGCCACGCATGGTATTGACCAGCAGGTGTGTGCCATCGAAGTTACACCAAACGACGGTGGTTTGGGGTTGCCCATCTGGCATAACGGTGGTCAGGGCAGCCACGCGCGGTCCGTTGATCAGATCACGATGGGATAATGGTATCTCAACGGTCATTTTTTTTCTCCAGGTAGCTCCAGTTTTTTTACGGATGCGGGAATCGGGTTGACGAGCCATACAAGCTTGTGCATTATAATGCCATCATGTTCATCGACCAGGCTGAAATCCAAGTAAAATCAGGCAATGGCGGGGATGGGATGGTGCATTTCCACCGGGAGAAGTATGTACCGCGCGGCGGCCCCGATGGTGGTGATGGAGGGAGGGGGGGGGACGTGGTGCTGGAAGTTCAGCCCACACTCAACACGCTGGCGGCTTTTCGCCATATCATCCGCTACGCCGCGCAGGATGGCAGGGGCGGCGGCTCGAATAACAAGTTTGGAAAATCCGCCTCCACGCTGGTCATCCCAGTCCCGCCGGGAACAGCGGTTTACAATGTTAAGGAAGAAGGAAGCCCATCCCTGTTGGGCGACCTGACCACCCCCGGCCAGCGGTTGGTCGTGTGCAAAGGCGGGCGAGGCGGACGTGGCAACACCCATTTTAAAAGTTCCACCAACCAGACGCCACGCACCGCCGAGAAGGGAGAACCGGGAGAAGAAAAACGCCTGCGCCTGGAATTGAAGCTGATCGCGGATATCGGCATCGTTGGGGTGCCAAACGCAGGCAAGTCCACGCTGCTTTCTGCCCTGACCAATGCCAGACCGAAAATTGCCGCCTATCCTTTCACCACGCTGCAACCCAACCTGGGTGTAGCGGAGGTGGATGGCGGAACAACGGTTGTCCTGGCAGACATCCCCGGCTTGATCGAGGGTGCCAGTAAAGGCGCAGGCCTGGGACATGATTTCCTGCGCCACGTCCAGCGGACTCGCGTCCTGATCCACTTATTGGACGGCCTCTCCACTGATCCACTGGCTGATTTTTCGCAAATCAACGCCGAACTGGCCTTGTTTGACCCGGCGCTGGCGGAAAAGCCCCAGATCGTGGTCCTGAACAAGATTGACCAACCCGAGGTCCAGGAATGTTGGAAAAAGATAAAGACCGGATTGAAGAAACAAAAAGTGGAGGTGATGGCAGTTTCTGCTCTGGCGCGCACGAACCTCGGTGAGCTACTCCTGAAAGCCATCAGCAAGCTGGCTGATACCCCGCTGCCGGAGGAGACCGCGCCGGAGTTACCGATCTATAAACCGATGGAAGATAGCAGACAGTTCACAGTGGTGCGCGAGGGGGTTCATGAGTGGCGTCTCTTTGGTGGGGGGATCGAACGGGCTGCAGCCATGACTCCCTGGGAGCACGATGGCTCGGTGCGCCGCTTTCAGAAGTTGATGGAGAAACTTGGCGTGGATAAAGCCCTGCGCGAAGCTGGCACGCACGAGGGGGATACAGTTTATATTGGCGAATATGAGTTGGAATGGCAGGAATGAAGAATCAAGACCTCCCGCAGAATCCACCTGCGGGAGGTTCTGTGAATGCCGCGCCCACGGTTCATCTGCGATTACGCAGGAAAGTTGGAATATCCAGATCGTCGGTATTGAAGGTCTGAGCATGGAACTCACCGTTATTGGAGAGGTTGTTCTGAGCTTCCACGCTTACAGGCTCCAGTTGACGCATGACCGGACGCGCGTCCATGTGGGATACCGGCCGTGCGGTGGAAATGCGCCGCGGCATCCCGGTGCGCTCGAAACCGGTGGCGATGACCGTGATGCGGATCTCGTCAGCCATATCCGGGTCAATGACCGCGCCGAAGATCATGTTCACGTCTGGGTGGGTCGTCTCGCGGATCAGTGCCGCAGCCTGATTGACTTCGAAGAGGGTCATGTTCGGACCGCCGGTCACGTTGAATAACACGCCGCGGGCTCCATCAATGGTGATGTCGAGCAATTGGCTGGAAATTGCCTGCTCGGCCGCGACGCGGGCGCGGTCCTCACCGGAAGCCTTGCCCACTGCCATCAGCGCTGCGCCACCTTCCGCCATGATGGCACGGACATCTGCAAAATCGAGGTTGATCAAACCGGGGACGGTGATCAACTCGGAGATGCCCTGGATACCCTGGCGGAGAACATCGTCAGCCAGTTTGAAGGAATCCGTCAGGCTGACGCGCTTGTCCACGATCTGCAGCAGGCGGTCGTTGGGAATGACAATGAGCGTATCAGCGTGTTCCTTAAACTTGGCCATGCCCGATTCTGCTGAGTTCATCCGCTTGCTCCCCTCAAAAGTGAATGGGCGGGTGACCACACCGAGGGTCAACGCGCCGACCTCGCGCGAGATCTGCGCGACGATGGGCGCTGCACCGGTACCCGTACCGCCGCCCAAGCCTGCGGTGACGAAGACCATATCCGCGCCTTTCAACACGTTGTACAGGTCATCCGCTGATTCCTCCGCAGCCTTCCGGCCGATCTCCGGGTCACCACCCGCACCCAGGCCGCGAGTTAGCTTGTCACCCAGCCGCACGCGCATCGGCGCCTTTGAGAGGAGCAGCGCTTGCGCGTCGGTGTTGACGGCGATGAACTCCACTCCTTGAATTCCTTCCTCGATCATCCGGTTGACAGCGTTGCTGCCGCCTCCACCGACACCGATCACCTTGATGCGGGCGAATGATTCGATTTGATTCTGTTTTGCATCCATGCTAAGCCTCCTTGAAACCTATATGAAATGGTGAATTGGCGTGTGATATGTCGTTGGGAGAAAAATCCTGACGCAACGGCACCATTATTACGGGAGCAATCGTTTGAATAGTTCTTTCACGGGTTCCATATTTACGGTCATGCGATTATCTCCTTTCGGGCGGCGGCGTACGCGGCTACGAGCGGGTTGCAACTCCTCATCTTGCATGGCGGCAGCCCAATGAAGTAAGCCAACGCTGGTGGAATAAGCCGGTGATGATAATTTATCGACCATGCCTACCAATTTTTCCGGTTTAGCGGTGCGGACGGGTAGTCCCATCACCTGGCTGGCCAATTGCCGGATACCGGGCAGGTTGCTTGTGCCACCGGTCAGCACAAGACCTGCGGGCAGCAGTCCATCGTAGCCGGAGCGTTTGATTTCCTGTATGGTCAGTAAGAAGATCTCCTCAACGCGGGCTTCAATAATGTGGGCCAGTTCCTGGCGATTGATCTGGGCGGGTTGTTCTTCCCCAAAGGGGCGGACGGTGAAATGTTCCTCGCTGCCAACACCAGATTTCAAGGCAAACCCATGTTGTTTTTTAATTTCCTCTGCCTGAGGAATGGGCAAACGCAAACCGTGGGCAATATCAGCGGTAATGTGATTGCCGCCGACAGCCAGCACCATGGTATGCCAGATGTTGCCTTCCACATAGATGGCCAGATCGGTGGTCCCACCACCGATATCGCAGACGGCAACACCCATCTGCCGCTCGGTATCTGTCAGCACAACCTCACCGGATGCCAGCGGATTGAGTACAAACTGGATCACTTCCACGCCCGCCGCGCCAACGCATTGACGCAGGTTCTCGGAGGTGGCTGCAGCTGCGGTTATGATATGCGCTTCAACTTCCAACCGGAAACCATGCATACCAATGGGGGTGGTGATGCCATCCTGTCCGTCAACGGTGAAACCACGTTGAATGATATGGATGATCTCGCGGTTGTGAGGTATGGCGACCGCGCGGGCAGCATCCAGTGCACGGGCAATGTCATACTCATCGATCACATCACCAGCGACACCCACCACGCCGCGGCTATTTATCGATGCGACATGTGAGCCGGCCAGGCTGACCAGCGCAGAAGTAATCTCCACGCCAGAGGTTTGTTCAGCTTTCTGAACAGAATGAACGATCGCCTTGGAGGCGGCTGCCAGATCCACGATCACACCTTTTCGGATACCATCCGAAGGCTCGATGCCCACACCTAGGATACGGATGGCTTCTTCCTCTCGCCGCCCAAGCAGTGTGCAGACTTTGGTGGTTCCTACATCAATTCCAACAACAATTTCATCCATGGTTTCACTGATCCATACGATAGAAGGGAGCATCCGGGTATTCCACGCTGATAAGCGAAGGATGGATACCCTGGTTGGCAAGTGTTGCAACAATGGCTTGATATACCTTCTGTTTCAACGGAACATCGTCCGTCTTCTGTCCGAAAAAGACTTTCCAGCCGCGCAAGTCTTCCCAGCCCAACCCATATGTTGTATCGTAGATCATCGAGCCTCCCTCCGGGATTTGAGCGGAAAGGTTGAGGATTGCCTGAACCATGGTTGCCTCCATAAATGCTGATGAAGGTGGTATGGCATTCGCGTCGTGAAGGTCAGGCTGCACCTGAGGCGGATTCCCGGTCGCGATAATGTTGATCAGGTTTGTTGATTGTCCACGGGGTGGGAATGCTACCCCATCTGAATCGATCCAGGCGAGGGTCCCATTTTGATACCAGGCGATCAGCGGCATCCTTTCGGTCACGCTGACGATCACCCGGTTTGGGAAAGCAATGTGTGCCTCCACAACGGCTAAATCGGGAAATGCATCCAGCAGATTCGCCTCGATTTGGGTTGGAATAGCGGAGATGATGGGGTGCCCGATGATGCTCAGGGCAGCGTTGATCTCGCCACCGCTCAGGCGTTGGTTTCCGCTGATCTCCGCGGCGTTCACCAGAAAAGTGGAAGAATTGAAAAGTATATAGAATGCGAAGAGTAATCCTGCGCATAGGAGAGCAGAAATCAGTCTCGGTCCTAATTGCGGGAGTGCAATGGCAGGGGCGCGCACATTTGTCCGCCCCATGGTGAAGGCGATATCGTAATGTTTGCGGGATTTCTTTACACTTTGCCATCCAGCTTTTCTTCCAGGGAGGCGCGCCGGTTTACTTGGTCGTGGGGTTACAGGCAGGAAGACCGTTTCAGGGCGGAATACGGTTTTCCGGGTCAATGTCACACGCTGGGCGGTCTGTTGCATCCGGCGCAAGCGGACCTGTTCGGCGCGGGAAATGTTCTTATTATTGGGTTTCATTGTGTTCTCCGGAAGCGCCGCTCGGTGTGATCGCGCTCGGCTTTTCGTTCAAGCGCCAGTTCGATCAACCTGTCCACAAGTTGCGCGTAAGGCAGGCCACTGGCTTCCCACAGCTTGGGATACATGCTGATGCTGGTGAAACCGGGGATGGTGTTGATCTCGTTAAGCAAAACCTCATTGGTGTTTTTGTCAATGAAGAAATCAACACGCGCCATGCCGGCACAGTCGATGGCTTTGTAGGCAGCCACGGCCAGGGTGCGCACCTTATCGGCCATCTCAGTGGGGAGGGGGGCGGGAATGAGCAGGCCAGATGTGCCATCCACATATTTTGCCTCGTAAGAGTAGAATTCGCGACTGGGCAGGATCTCACCCGGAACAGAAGCCTGTGGCTCTTCGTTTCCCAGGACGCTGACCTCGATCTCGCGAGCATTCACACCACGCTCCACCAGTACGCGCCTATCGTAAGCTGCAGCTTCGAGCAAGCCTTCAGTCAGGTCGGCGCGGTTGCGGCATTTGGTGATGCCCACCGAGGAGCCGAGGTTGGCCGGTTTTACAAAGAGCGGATACTCTGCCACACTCTCAGCTTTTCTTATGACCGCGTCCATATCCTTCTCGATCTCCCTGCGCAGGACGAGTGTGGATTCGACCACGGGAATACTGTTTGCGTTCATCACATCCTTGAAAACGCCTTTGTCCATTCCGACCGCGGAGCCGGTGACTCCGGCGCCAACATATGCCATATCGGCAACCTCGAGCATCCCTTGCAGTGTGCCATCTTCTCCGAAGGTGCCGTGCAGGACGGGGAAAACAACATCTATGTCGGTAATTTTTTCCAGCACGGTGGCATTACCTGTGGATCGCAGTTCGTAAAGGCCGGGATTGGATGGATCGGGAAGAATAGTGCATGGAGTCAGTTCATCCAATCTTTCTCTTTCCAATTTCTCGCGAGCATCCATACCGGTCATCCAACGACCCTCGTGTGTGATTCCCACCTGAAAGACCTCGTACCTCTCCCGGTTAAGGATGGATAAGACCGATTTTGCGGATACCAAAGATACCTCATGTTCGCCGGATCGCCCGCCGAATAAGACCGCGATTTTTATCGGGGAAGTTGAATTGGTCATCATGTTTATGAACTCCACTCGCCAATCATCCCGATTTCCAATTCAAGTGAAATGCCGAACTTATTTAAAACAGTACTCCGTGTCAATTCGATCAATTCCCTGATATCCTTAGCGCTGGCCTTGCCGAGGTTGATGAAGAAATTTGAATGGATGGGACTGATCTCAGCGTTGCCAATACGCTTTCCTTTAAGACCGGCAGCTTCAATCAAGCGTCCGGCAAAATCTCCCGGTGGATTCTTGAATACAGATCCCATGCTTGCACCCGGTGGCTGGGTGCTGCGGCGTTGTGCGGATAGCTTCTTCATCCTGGCTTGAATGGTGTTGATCTCGCTCCTTGCAAGCTCCAATTTCGCAGCCAGGATGACCACCGGAAGGGTTTCACGCTTGAGCAGGCTGCTTCGATAGCTATAAGCCATCTTTTTGACCGGCCAGGATTCGAGACCATGTTCCCGATGCAATATTTCAATCGATCGCAGGTTACCAGCAATATCTCCATCAAAGGCGCCGGCGTTGCCATAGACTGCGCCTCCGAGGGTTCCGGGAATGGTTGAAGCCCATTCGATGCCGCTCAACCCGAGGCGCGCCGCCTGCTGGGCGATGGTATTGAGCGTTGCACCGGATTCAGCGCGCACGCTTGGTGGACTGGATTTGTTATCGAAGCGAACCAACCGTGCCCGGTTGATGATCGCCACACCGCGTAATCCCCTGTCACCGACCAACACGTTTGTCCCACCACCAAGGATGATGAATGGAAGAGCCATGTTCCAAAGTTTCTTCACCGTGGAAGAAAGTTCTTCCATTGAATTAACGACGATAAGGGTGTCAGCCGGCCCACCCACGCGCATGGATGTATAACCGGACAAGGGGGCGTTTTCTTGCAGCCGGTCAGCGAACTGTGCGCGCAGGGCGGAAAGGGTTGCAGGTTCCATGGAAATTACCCAATATATAGGTTTAATGGTTTTCGAAATATTCGATCAATCGCAGTACAATGGCAATCATCTCTGAGTTCGACTTCTCTGGTTTAAGGAAAGTCCTGCGTCTCTTCTTTTCCATATGGAAAGGCGGCGTCCCGTTCGAAATTGTCTTGATCTTTAAAGGGGCAACAACATTACTCTCATATGTAAATCTTTTTTCAGACATGCTGCACCTCGCGATGTTGAATCGACGCCAGCACCTGTGTGCTGACCCGATCGGCATCCCCGGCGGAAAGCACCAGCAAAACATCGCCGCGTTGGAGATGAGAGACGAGAAAATCACTCACAGAAGCCAGATCCGGGATGAAATGCACGCAGGGGTGGGGCATGGCTTTCACCACCTGGGCGGCAGAGTAATCCTGTGCAGGTTCACGAGAGGCAAAGATTTCAGTTACGATTACTTCATCAGCGTCGCTGAAGGCGCGGGTGAAATGGTCGAATAGCACTTGCGTGCGTGTGTAAGTGTGTGGTTGCCAGACAACCCAGATGCGTCTTCCGGGAAAGCGGGAGCGGGCAGCGGTCAGCGTGGCGCGGATCTCAGTCGGATGATGCGCATAGTCATCAATGATGCTGATTCCGTTCGCCTCGCCCCTGAGCTCGAACCTCCGCCCCGTCCCCGTAAACTTGCCCAGCGCCTCGGCTGCTTTTTCGAGGGAAAGACCGAGCAGATTGGTAACTGAGAGAGCAGCCAGCGCATTAAGCACATTGTGCCGACCGGGAACCTGGAGGTTTACGATCGATCTTTGACGGTTGACAATTGCCTCGAAGGAGAAGCCACCGCGAGTGTTGGTCTTGATTTGATTAGCGAGTGAACACGGTCCATTATCCGCTGTCATTTGTTCACTGAAACCATATGCCACCGTTTTCACGCCTGCTTGCCGGGATCGTTCCAATAGCGAAGCCGAGCCAGCATCATCTAGGCAGGCAACCAAAGTTCCAATGACCGGTAAAAGTTTGACGAAATCCACGAAAGCAGCCTGAAAATCATGCAGTGTGGGGTAACAATCAGGATGGTCGTGCTCGACATTGGTCACCACCTCGATGATCGGTTTCAGGCCGAGGAACATGTGGTCGTACTCGTCGGCTTCGATGACGAATGTTTCACCCTTTCCGGCATGGGCGTTGGTATGAAGATTATTCAGGACACCACCAGCGATGAAGGACGGATCCTGCCCAAGCTCGGTCAAGAGCCAGGCGATCATCGCAGTGGTGGTCGTCTTGCCATGCGTGCCAGCCACAGCGATGCCGATTTTGCCTTCCATCAACCGGCCGAGAAAACCTGCGCGCTTCAGCACCGGGATGCCAGCCACCCTTGCAGCCAGCACTTCCGCGTTGTCATCGGGGATTGCGGAAGAACGCACCACCACGTCTGCGCCAAGGATATTTTCCGGGCGGTGGCCGATGTTAATGGTCACTCCCGCCGTCTGGAGTTCCCGCACGAACGGGGTATCGGCGCGGTCGGAGCCGGACACCTTGAATCCCATTTCCTTGAGGAGACGGGCGATAGCCGAGAGCCCGCTGCCGCCGATGCCGATGAAGTGGATGCGTTCCATATTTTTCAAATGAAAACAACGATGACGAAGGCGAATGCTATGACAACTGCGATATAAATGCCGGGTGTACCCAGCAGGTGAGGCGCCATGTAACTAAGCATGGTATTGGTCAAATTGGCAAGCTCTCCGGTGGGTGCAGAGACGACTGGGAAGGGATAGTTGGAATCAGCCATGAAAAACCAGGTGGAGCCGGCGACCAGATATCCATTGATCGCGCCAATGACTCCGCCAAGGATGGCGTGTTCCAATTTTTCCCGATTCATCTTCGGTGCCAGGCGGCTTACATTGGGGGTTTGGTAACCAAAGAAAACCAGTCCGAGCAGGATGAGAGTGCGCAGATAGAAAAGGATCGAACCTTTTCCTGGAACCAACGCGTCCTTGATAAAAGGAACATACCGCTCCAGTAGTGTAATGAAGGCGAGCGCCAGGATGACACTGAAACTGACCATGATTTCCTTGGCCCAGCCACGCATGGTTCCGATCACACCGAATAGAATGACATACATCCAAAAAACAATCACGATACTGATCACTGTCTCATCTCCTCTCACCAGCCAGAGCGACCAGTTGACGGCCGATTTCAATGGCTGCTTGTGGATGGGACAAACTCTTCATTGCCTCGCGCATGGTATCCAACCGCGAACGGTTTCCGAGTAACTCAGCCACGGTTGGCAGGAGTTTTTCATTCAATTGTGCATCTTCTATCTCAACTGCTGCGTTGTGCCTGACGAGGTACTCAGCGTTTACTTTTTGATAGCGCCAAGCATGCGGATACGGGACGAGGATGGCAGGTAAACCAAAGAGCGGGAATTCACCAAGCGTTGAAGCTCCTGCGCGTGAAATGACGAGATCTGCCGCCGCCAGCGCTGCACCCATCTCCTCGTGCAGGTAGGGGTATGCGTGATAAATGGCGGCTTTGGATTCTGGCAGGTTATTACGTGCAGCAGCCACCCTCGACCAGTCCAATTCACCACTGAGGTGAACGAGTTGCGATTGAGCCAGCAGGGCAGGGAGGTTGTCAAGCACAGCAGAGTTGATCGAACGTGCACCCTTGCTGCCCCCGAATACCAGCAATACGGGTAGATGGTCATCGAGGCCCAGCATTCGACGGGCATCGGCTCGTGTCCATTTGGCGAGGCTGAGGCGGGTTGGGTAACCGGTCACGATGGTCGTCGCATGTTGAGGAAAGAACTTGCAGGAGTCCTCGGCGGTCAGGGCAATACGGTCAGCGAAGCGAGCCAGGCCTTTAAGCGCCAAACCCGGCTCAATATCAGGCACATACAGCATGGCTGGGATTCTCCGACCAGCCGTTGCCATCGGTGCAGCCACATATCCACCGGTGAAAAACAGCACTTCAGGTTTGAACCTGCGCAGGATGCGGCGAGAGGCAAGATAGCCGCGTCCCAATTGCCACAGGTTGCGGGGCAGTTGTCCAATCCCAACGCCGTGAACGCCCGCGGCAGGGATGGTTTCAAACGCCACACCCGCTCTTTCAACAAGCCTGGTTTCCATGCCTCCTTCTCCACCGATCCAAAGGATGTTCATCGACGAATGTGCGTCATTCAATGCCTCAAGAACGGCGAGGGCGGGATATACGCCGCCGCCGGTTCCGCCGGCGCTGATCAACAGTTGCACCGTATGACCTCCATTCCTCGGCAACCGGTCCGGTTGCATTGGTTTGCCGGGAGATGTTTAAAAGTATGCCAATCGCTGCAATCGTCGAGATCAAGTTCGAGCCACCTGAGCTGATGAACGGTAGCGCATTTCCGGCGAAAGGCAGCAAGCCGACCATAACCGCCATATTGATGAAAGCCTCGATGATGATCCAGAATGTCAGTCCGGCAGCAAGAAGGGCGCCGAGAGAATCTGGAGCTTTCGCAGCAATCTTCAACCCGCGCCAAAGTAGCAGACCATAGAGGGCAATCAAGGTAAGCGCACCGAATAAACCCAATTCCTCGACGATAACCGCGAAGATGCTGTCGGTCGGCGCGACAGGCAACCCGGTCCACTTGGCGCTGCCACGCCCGATCCCGACACCAAACCATCCACCGCGGATAATCGCTCCCAGTGAAAGACGCACCTGGTCGGCACTATTTACCGGGTTTTTCAAACCACTTATGTACCAGCTCAACCGGTCACGGCCGGTATGGCTGAGCTGCGCGACAAGAGCACCCGCCAGAATAGCGATTACAAGGAAAAGGACAATCTGTCGTAAATCACCTCCGGCCAGGAAAAAGAGTAACCCACCGAGGATGAAGATTGTAAAGGTGGCACTCAGATCTGGCTCGAGGTAGATCAGCCCGCCAAGAACGCCGAGAATGACCGCAAGCGGCAGGAGTCCCAGTTCAATGGAGTGGAAATACATCCGCTTGCTGTATAGCCATACCGAGAGATAGATCACGGTAACCAGTTTCGCCAACTCGGAAGGTTGCACCGATCCACCAAAAAAGGCACGGACTGAGCCGAGGCGTACTTGATTATTGAGAAGCACACCGAGAAGCAGCAGGACAGTAACACCCATCAGAGGGAGGGCGTATTTCTGCCATAGGTGGTAATCCATGCGGGCGAGGATGTATGCAATCACCGTGCCGAGAACCAACCAGATCACCTGCTTGTCGAACATGAAATAAGGTTTACCGTATGCCTGCAGGGAATAATCCGTGCTGGCCGAAAAAAGCATCAGCAGGCCGAAGATTGCCAGGGTAATGGCAATGACCAACAGCGGCATGTCTATATTTGCCAGTTTTATCCGCCGCGTTACGGTGGATTGACTCTTCAAGCGCTGGCTTAGGGTATTTCCAACACCCATTTGCGATACTCCTCTCCGCGATCCTCGAAGTCACGGAACTCATCGAAACTCGTCCCGCCGGGAGAAAGCAGAACGACATCTCCCGGCCGGGCTTGCCCAGCTGCGCACCGTACGGCTTCTTTCAAACTAGTGCACTTCACCATCGTTCGAGGGTGGGAACCGAGCTTGCCTGCAGCCAGCGCGGCCGCGATCTTGCTGGATGCCTCGCCGAATAGCACAACGTGGTCCACTCTTTGGTGGACGAGCGCGGCCAGTTCGTTCCATGGAAGATTCTTATCCCGGCCGCCAAGCAAGAGAACAATGGGTTCATCGAAAGAACGAATGGCTGCGATTGCCCGTTCCGGGGTGGTAGCAATCGAGTCGTTGTACCAGCGGATGCCATTCCACTCACGAACCAATTCCAACCGGTGAGCCACGCCACTGAAACCGCGAACTCCATCGCGGATAGCCTCATATTTCAAACCGGACGCGACCGCGATAGCGCATGCAGCCTGAACATTAAGCCTGTTGTGGTTACCACGCAAGATGATTTCTGCTTCATCCAGCAAGGAGGTTTCTACTTCCTTAGTACGCATATAAATGACACCACCGCGGATAAAAATGCCATATCCGCCATCCGGAAGTGGGCTGAAACCAAAGGAGTAAAGCTTTCCGCGAACCTTGCTGCGTAAATTCCATGCGCCGGGATCGTCACGACATAAAATGGCAGTATCCTGCGGTGCCTGGAACTGAAGAATACGTGCTTTCGCGGTGGTGTAGGCTTCCATTGTCCCGTGCCTGTCGAGATGGTTGGGGGTGATGTTCAAGATGGCAGCGATGCCCGGTGAAAGGGTCATTTGTTCCAGCTGGAAACTTGATATTTCAAGAATGGCGAGGTCATCCGGCTTCATCTCATCAACCTGGTTGAGCAACGGGTCACCTATGTTTCCGCCGACATAAGCCTGCCCAGCCATGCGGCCAACGAGGGTGGTGGTGGTTGTTTTACCGGCCGAACCGGTGATGCCGATGGTGCGGCAGGGGACAACTTCCAAAAATATCTGTGTGTCATTGGTCAGTGGTATGCCGCGTTTTAGAGCCTCTGCCGCGATGGGATTGGTAAGTGGCACGCCACCTGAAAGGCAGACGATATCGGCATCATCGAGAAGGTCAACTGGATGCCCGCCCAATACCCATGTCACCGGTATGCCGGCTAGGGCGGCCTGGGAAGTGTGGAGGGCACCAGCGGGTTGACGATCGTTAAGGGTCACCTTTGCACCACGCCGGACCAACCACCGCGCCAAAGCCTGTCCTTGCCGGGCTGCTCCGATAATCAGTACACGCATGTCTTTCCAGTTCGTTTTCATCACACCAAAGCCAGTCCAATACCGATCATTGCTCCGAGCAGTCCAATCAACCAGAAACGCTGGACGACCTGCGTCTCGCTCCAGCCGAGAAGTTCAAAGTGCAGGTGGATGGGCGCCATCTTGAAAAAGCGCCCGCCTTTTGTCATTTTAAAGTATGCAATCTGGATAACGACGCTTAATGCCTCGCTGACCGGAATAATGGCGATGAGCGGAAGCAGTGCCCATTGACCGGTCATCAGCGCGATCACTGCCAACGAAGCACCCAATGAGAGCGAGCCGGTATCGCCCATAATCAATTGGGCGGGATGCACGTTGAACCAGAGGAAGCCGAACAAGGCACCGATCATCGTGAAGCAGAAGCGGGCAACAAAAACCTGTCCCTGCATCAACGCGATACCGGCATAGCCTGCAAACGCAGTCGCTGCGATCAACCCGGCCAACCCATCCAATCCGTCAGTGAAATTAATCGCGTTCGACATGCTGACGATGATGAAAGCCGCGATCGGAATGTACCAGAGACCAAGATTGATCGTGAATGGGACACCCGGAAGGATGAGGTCGGGAGCTCCGAGCAGATATTTGAGCACCCATGCCAGTCCACCAGCAAGAAGCCATTGAACGATGAACTTTGTGCGGATGCGCATCCCTTCCCCCTTGCGTTTTCCGCGTATACCTTCCCAGTCATCAATACCACCGAGAATGGCAAAAGCGACCAAGGCCACCAATGGGATCAGTACCGAACGACCGAGCACCCTCATCCCGGCCAGAGCCACTGCGTTGAGCAGGATGGTCACGATCAGTACGGGGATGATGATCATCACGCCACCCATCGTGGGAGTACCCATCTTGACGATGTGCTGGGCGGGTTCTTCCACGCGGATCTGCTTGCCGATCTTGAAATGGCGCAAGATCTGTAATAGCGGGGTGCCCCAGATGACCGTCATCATGAAGCTTAGCCCAGCCAGGCTAATCACCATCATGGTTGAATTCATGCCTGGGCCTCCAACGCAGCGACGATGCGATCCATGCGGATGCCGTGCGAACCCTTGACCAGGACCACGTCCTTTTTGGTCAGGTGATGCTGCAGCCAGTCAACTATTTGCTCGACGCTGTCGAATTCGACAATCCGGCTGGACTTGAGGCCGGCACGCCGCGCCGCGGCTGCGATCATATGTCCGCGCTCACCGAACGTGACCAGCCTCTCAGCGATCCCCGCGGCACGCACACCGACGAGCTCATGCCCCGCTTTTTCGTAGGGACCAAGCTCGAGCATGTCACCGAGCACAGCCACTTTGTGTCCGTCCAGCTCGGAGAGCAGGTTGAGGGCGGCCAAAGTGGATTCGGGTGAGGCATTGTAGGTATCGTCAAGAAGCAGTGCGCCACATTGGCTGCGCACCGTTACAAGCCGAAGCTGCGTATGGTCAGAGCGCAGTCCGTTCATTATTTCCTGCCAGGTCAAGCCATCCACTAAACCGACAGCGGCTGCCCGCAGCGCGGTATGCACCGAGTGTTGACCGATCATCGGCACACGCGCGTGCAACGTTTCATTTTGGTAGTGCAAACGGAAGCGAATGCCTTCCAGACCCAGACTTTCCACCTTGTCAGCCCAGAGGTCAGCTTCGCGGTTGAGACCATAAAAAAAGACACGCGCCTTCGTCTTACCAGCCATAGAACAGACGAGTGGATCATCATAGTTGAGAATGGCGACGCCTTCCGGGGCAGGGGGCAGGGCTTGCACCAGTTCGGTCTTGCCACATACAATAGCCTCCTGTGAACCGGCACGCTCAGCGTGGACGGTGCCGATATTGGTCACCACACCGATCTGCGGAAGGGCGATCTCGCATAATAAAGAGATCTCGCCAGGGACATAAAACCCCATCTCCAGGACAGCACGTTGATAACCCGGGCCAAGATGCAGGATGGTGAGCGGCAAGCCAATCTCATTGTTAAGATTTCCGGGGCTTTTTAAGGTGCGGTAGCGCTGCCCTAATACTTCAGCGATCACTTCTTTGGTAGTGGATTTACCCACGCTGCCAGTGACTCCAACAATACGCAAATCCAATTTGCGGCGCCAGAAGCCTGCCACCTGCTGCAAAGCGGTCAGTGTGTTTTCAACCCTCAGGCAGAGAGGAACACGTGCCAACAGGTCAAGGCTTTCTTCGGAGAGAGGAGTGCGCAGGTCGATGACTGCGTGAGATTCGGATAGTTCATGCTGGATAAAAGCATAAGACGCTCCGCGGCGAAACGCCTCTGAAACGAAGTTGTGACCATCGGCGCGCTCGCCAGGAAGGGCGACGAACAGGGCACCCGGGATGACCTGTCTTGAATCAACCGTCGCCTCTGTGATGACCGGTGTGGGCATCGCGAGGCGTCTGGCCGTCAAACCTTCGACTACATCAGCGAGATCAAGCAATTCTTCCTCATGGAGGTGCTTTTTGCAGGCGGATATTATCGGGCGGTATGCCCATCAAAACGACAAACTTTTCAACAATCTGCTTAAACAATGGGGCTGCCACTTCCGAACCCCAGATGGAGCTAGTTGGTCTTTCCAGCCAGACATAAACAAGGAATTGTGGATCGTCCACTGGTCCCCAGCCGACGAAAGAGGCGTTCGTTGACGTACTGTCATAGCCAACACCTGGCACAGGGATTTGTGCCGTACCGGTTTTTCCAGAGACGCGGTAGCCGGGGACGAGGGCATTGGATGATTCCTGCTCGAGGGAAGTTGATAGCATTTCATTCAGCGTGTGTGCGGTTGCCGTGGAGATGGGCATTCCTATAACCTGCGGATTGATATTTTGCTGCCGTCCATCCTGGATAATGGCCCGCACAAGATGGGGGTACATCATATTTCCATCGTTGGCGATGGCGGAGGCTGCCATTGCCATCTGGATAGGTGTGACAGACACACCCTGACCGAAGGCGTTGGTTGCCAGGTCCACTTGGTGCCAATCGCCACCATCGGGCAGCCTGAGGCGACCACTTGCCTCACCGGCCAGGTCAATGCCTGTAGTATGCCCGATGCCAAACTTCTTCATGTAGCTGTAAAAGTTTTCCTTGCCCAGCAAATCAGCGACATGAACCAGACAGGTATTAATTGAGTGTTGCAGACAGCCGGTCATATCTTGCAGTCCCCAGGCCGTGTTGTTCCAGTTATATATGGGAACTCCACCATACAGGTTGAGACCGTTATCAAAATAGGTGTCTTCCGGCCTTACTGCGCCCGCGTCCAGGGCGGAGGCCATTGTCAGCACCTTGAAGACCGAGCCGGGTTCGTAAGCTTGAGTGATCGCCCGGTTGAAAGGTGTCTCCCCGGGGAAGATCTCACTTACCCTCCAATACTCATTCAGGTTCATGCGGGGCGTGGTAACCATGGCCAACACTTCGCCGGTCTTCGGCTGGATCACGATGATCGTGCCAGATTCAGCGCCTGTGTTTTGGAGAGCATTATCGAGTATCTCCTCGACGACTGCTTGCAGCTCCCGGTTGAGTGTCAGCACAAGGGTCGCACCAGGTGGAATATCCGGCAGATCTGGCTTGTTTGGATCCATTGAGATCCAGGCATTGATCGTGGTTCCAGCCAGCAGGGAGTTAAATTTCTCCTCGACACCATAATAGCCGAACCCCTCCTGGGTCACGAAACCGATGACATTGCTTGCCAATGAACCTTCGGGGTAGCTACGCATTGTGCGAGGTGTGAATTCAAGGCCTGCCAGTGTTTGATTGCCCGGTTTATTCTCTGATGCGATTTTAAGATCCTCAAATTTCTGCTTGACATCCGGCGAGGCAAAGTTCGACAACACGATGAAGGTCTGATTGCTCGCGGGATGCGTCAAGCAGTCGAAAACCGTTTGGTAATCGGTGCCGAGGTAATAGCTGGAGGCGAGGGCGATCGTTTCGGCATTATTGTTTTTTTCCAGCGAGGCAATACTCACACCGATTTCATAAACAATCTTGTTTCCGGCCAAGAGATGCCCATCGCGGTCGAGAATCTCACCTCTCGCCGGGTAGAATGTCCGTAGTGTGAGAGGACCGGATCCTTCGAGAAGCGCTTTTGCCTCTGCACTATGTTGGATACGAAAGATACGTGCGAGGATGAAGAAGCCAAAGAACAACAGGATCACCTCCACCAATAGAAAGCGCCCGGAATTCGGGTTCTTCACGGTCGATCTCCGATGGCTGAAGGCGAAGCTTGTATCCTTGCCACGAACCATTCAAAAAGGGATTGTGTATATTCCGGAGGTGTGATTGCCATTGATGGCAGGGTTGTCCTCGCGGTGATGGTGGTGACTGCCTGAAGGGTATAACCACTCACCGGTACATAGATGATATTGTCTGGTTCCATCGGTTCGAAACCGAGTGCATGAGCGCGCTCACGCATCCTTTGGGCAGACATGAGCTCTGCCAGTTGTGATTCCTGGTCAGCATTGACTCGTTCGCCATCACTGATAGCTATATTAAGAGAACGAACTTCGCGCCCCACGACCGCAGCACGGGCGGACACGCTTTCATAGAGGCCGGCAATCATGCCAGCCACCACCAACCCAAGTACGAACACGATGAGCCACTGGAGCTGTGTCCGCCATGGGGCTTGACGATATTTCTGGATGTAATTGGAGATGGTTTTGGTGTTCATTGCTTGCCGAGGACCGGAAGTTTCTCTGCAACTCTTAATTTCGCGCTTCGTGAGCGCGGATTCTTTCTTACTTCCTCCGCCTCTGGTCGAATTGGGCGGTGGGTGACTTCCCGGATGCTTGCTTTGTGACCACAGACACAGACCGGATGACGGGGTGAGCAGATGCAATCCCGGCTCTCTGTCCGGAAGAAATCTTTCACGAGCCGGTCTTCAAGCGAATGGAAGGAGATGATCGCCAGCCTTCCGCCTGGCTCAAGTGCTTCTAGTGCCAGGGGCAGAATCTTCTCAAGTGCCTGCAGCTCCTGATTGGTGGCGATGCGCAAAGCCTGGAAGGTGCGTGTGGCTGGATGGATGCGACCATGCATCCCACCGCTGACTCTGGAGATTATCTCAACCAGCATTCCAGTTCCAGTTACCGGTCTTGCCCGAAGGATGGCATGCGCGATGCGCCTGGCAGCTGGTTCCTCCCCGTAGCGGTAGATCAGTTCGGAGAGCTCAGATTCCGATAGGGTGTTGACAAGCTCGGCGGCAGTGACCGGATTGGAGGGATCGAAACGCATATCGAGGGGTCCATCCGCCTGGAATGAGAAGCCTCGCTCTGGTATATCGAATGCCATCGAAGATGCTCCCAGGTCTAGCAGGATGCCATCTGTACCATGCCAGCCGAGGGTCGCCATCTGGGTTTTCAATGTAGTGTATGATGCTCTTACTAAACAGGCACGCTCCCCAAAGGGAGCGAGTCGTTGACGGGCCAGTTCGAGCGCCATGGGGTCGATATCCAGGCCGAGGAGCAGGCCATCGGGTGCACTGGAGAGAAGAATTCCCGCAGCATGACCACCAGCGCCGAGGGTCCCATCTACATAGCGCCCTCCGCTTATTGGTTGTAAGGCGAGCAGAACATCATGGTAAAGAACTGGTTGATGTACCTCACCCATCTTTTCGACCCGAGAGATCCAGAGTCTTTAAGCGTTGGGTGTTGGCTTCGGTGTCATGGATCTGAGTCACCTGCTCGTTCCACAATTCTGGTGTCCAAATCTCAAAATAATCACCTTGACCGACAACATAGGCTTCGTTTTTCAAGTCGATAAAGGCTCGCAGGCTTTGCGGAACCAGAATTCGACCAAGCTTGTCGGTCTCCACCTGGAAAGCAGACGCAAGGATTTGGCGGCGCACCAGGCGTGCTTCTGGCAAGGCGATGTTCTGCGCATCTATTCGGTGGTATACTTCTTCAAAGTAAGCCGCGGTTGAAACCATCAGGCAACGGTCAAAACCCTGGCAGATGAACGCACCCCCAGCCAGTAGTTCCCGGAAACGCGCCGGAATTGTCAATCGCCCTTTTTCATCCAGCGAGTGCTCGTATGTACCCAGGAACTTCTGTAAGAGGAACATCAGTTCTAAACTCTCCTATAATGCAGTGAACGCCTTGCGGCGTTCACACGGTATTTTCCACTTTTTTCCACTTTCATCCACTTTTTACTATTTTAACATAAATTTCCTAAAAAGCAAGTAGCAAATATGGGTGTTTTTACACATTAGCCGCCATATGTGGCGGCTATTAAATATATGCTTAATTTCCCTCCAATTTCCTTGCATGGATCTTCCTTCTGGATAGACTACGAATTGCTCGACAGTGGTGACGGTCAAAAACTAGAGCGTTTCGGTAAGTACATATTCGTCCGCCCAGAAGTACAGGCGATATGGCACAGGTCTCTGCCTGCGGAGCACTGGGAGGCAGCCCATGCCATCTTCCAACCAACAGGCGAGGAGAGTGGCGGACATTGGGTTTTTCGGAAAAAGGTGACCACGAGATGGGAGATGGGGTATGCCCTCAACCCCAACCCCTCTCCCCAAAGAGGAGAGGAAGGAACAATACATTTCTATGCCATGATAACCCCGGGCAGGCACCTGGGCGTATTCCCCGAAGGGGCGGTGCATTGGAACTGGATTTATGAGTTAATTCACCACAGGGCTTGCACTGAACGCATTCAAAGTGAAGCCAGAGAGCATGAATATGATAAAAAAAGCCCAGTTGACTCTGGGCTGAATGTTCTGAACCTTTTCGGCTACACCGGACTGGCAAGCCTGGCAGCTGCGATGGCTGGGGCGCGCGTAACGCACGTTGACGCCTCGAAAAAGGCCATCGGCTGGGCGCGTGAAAATGCAGTCTTCTCGGACTTACAGGATAAGCCCATCCGCTGGCTTGTGGACGATGCGCTTAAGTTCGTCCAGAGAGAGGCGCGACGAGGCGTAAAATACGATGGGGTCCTGCTCGACCCACCCAAGTTCGGGCGGGGACCAAAGGGTGAGGTATGGGAGGTTTACAAATCGCTGCCGGAACTGATGCATTCCTGCCGGGAAGTGTTAAGCGACCGACCGCTATTCGTCATTGTGACCATCTACGCGGTCAAAGCCTCGGCGGTGCATCTTTATTTCACTTTGGATGAGATGATGAAGGGCTTTGGGGGCAAGCTGGATTGCGGTGAGCTGGTAATCCAGGAGAAGAGCGCAGGTCGCCTTATATCACAGGCGGTTTACGCACGATGGGAATCTGGATCGACCGGCAATTGACATCTGCCCTCTTTTTTGCTACACTAGAAGCAAGTTGTCAGACAATTGGTTTTGTTCGATAGTTTAATCGTTGCATATTTGAGCGCAAGCCCGCATCGTTACCAGTCACCTACCTCCGAACTAGGCAACCTCCACCTTTAGAACAATAAAACTATGTCCACTCTCCTCGTCAAAAACGCCACTGTGCTGGTAACTATGGACGATAACCAGCGAGAAATCCACGAGGGTGGTCTTTTTGTGCGCGAGGGCTTCATCGAGGCTGTGGGGCAAACCCCCAACCTGCCCACCAAGGCGGATGAGATGCTTGACCTAAGCGGTTACATCCTGCTGCCCGGGCTGGTCAACACGCACCACCACTTCTACCAGACACTCACCCGCGCCGTGCCTGCTGCGCAGGATGCCAACCTGTTCAACTGGTTGAAGACACTCTATCCCATCTGGGCGCGCATGACAGCGGAGGATATTTTCATCTCCACGCAAACCGCGCTGGCGGAGCTCGCACTCTCGGGCTGTACCACGTCTTCCGATCACCTCTATCTCTTCCCCAACGGCTCGCGGCTTGATGATGAGATCGCTGCGGCGCGTGAGGTTGGAATCCGCCTCCATGCATCGCGGGGTTCAATGAGTCTCGGCGAGAGCATGGGGGGTCTCCCGCCTGATTCAGTGGTGGACAGCGAGGAAAATATCCTGCGCGATAGCCAGCGTCTCATCCAACAGTACCACGATCCGAAACCAGGTTCGTTCATCCAAATCGTTCTCGCCCCCTGCTCGCCCTTCTCGGTGACTGGTGAGCTGATGAGGCAATCTGCCGCGCTGGCGCGGCAATACGGTGTTCAGCTGCACACCCACCTGGCTGAAACCGAGGACGAGGAGGTGTTCTGCCAACAGAAGTTCGGCTACCGTCCGGTGCCATACATGCAGTCTGTGGATTGGGTGGGAGAGGATGTCTGGTTCGCGCACGGGATATACGTCAATAATAATGAAATCAAAACATTCGCCCAGCACGGATGCGGGGTGGCACATTGTCCGAGCTCGAACATGCGCCTGGCCTCAGGCATTGCGCCGATAAAGGAGTACCTTGCCGCGGGTGTGAAGGTTGGTTTGGGAGTGGATGGCTCTGCTTCGAATGACAGTTCGCACATGCTGGCCGAGGCGCGCCAGGCAATGCTGCTGGCACGGTTGAAGGAAGGCATCACTGGATTTTCGAGATCAGATTCCACCCCCATCCTCTCCCCCTCAGGGGAGGGGCGTACCGACCCCCCTCTCCGACCAGGAGATGGACCGGGGTTGAGATCGCTCATGACCGCCCGCGATGCCGTGCACCTCGCCACTCGTGGTGGCGCGGCAGTGCTGGGGCGCAGCGATATTGGCAGCCTAGAGGTTGGAAAGTGCGCGGATTTTTTGGCGATCAATCTCAACCGTCTTGATTACGCAGGCGCACTACATGACCCGCTAACAGCAACGGTATTCTGCCAGCCGGTTCACGCGGATTACACGGTGGTTGGCGGGCGGTTCGTGGTAAGAGATGGTGAATTGGTTACTCTGAATATTGTCAAGTTGATCGAGCGCCATAATAAAGCAAGCAGACGGTTGCTGAGTGATGGCTGAGAAGAAGCCTTTGACCGATGAAGAAATTTCCTGCATCGCGCGCGGTCTTGGACCGATAGATCGGGTGCAAGTCAAGTTATCTCCACCCTGCCACCGGAACGAAGGTTCATCCCGGTTTTGCAGGCGCAGGAATTCTTCGTGGCTGGTCTGCAAGGAACATAACCAAAGCGGTTTCCCGATCTGTCTCTTTCCGAGATTAACATGAAAGTAATGTCATTCCTAATGCCGGTTGGGATGATTCAAAATGACAACATTTTCAATATATATATCCGTAGTAAAAGCCCTGGATGAAATTGGCGTGCAGTGCATGTTTTTCGGCGCTCTTGGCGGTTATCCAAATATGTATCAGCCTGGATGCCTTAAAGCGGTGGAGCGAATTGGTCGCACGCGCCCGGGATGAAGTAGCCAAACTGCAGGCATGAGCCATGTCCAACTCACACGAAGCCCTCCTTAAAAAATACCTTCAACTCCCAAAGCGATTGGTAGCAGCCGTCGCTGGATTAAGTGAATCCGACCTAGACTTGGCGCTCGGTAAAGGTTGGTCCATCCGGCAGTATGTCCACCACACCGTGGAAGGTGAGCTGATGTGGCAGATATTCCTTCGGGCGATCATTTTGCGGGATGGTATCGAATTCCCCATTTCATGGTACTTCGACCTGCCGCAGGATGAATGGGTGAAGCGCTGGGCATATGATAAACGCCCACTCGAACCGACCCTGGCCCTGTTCCATGCCAGCACGCGCAATCTCTCGGAGTTGTTGCGCAAGATCCCAGGAGAGACATGGAATAATTCTGGCCGCCTCACCTGGCCGGGTGAAGACAGGGAGACCCGCTTGACAGTCCGTGATATCATCCTAATCCACATCCGGCATATGGATCAGCACACCGCGGATATTCGCACTATTTTGGAAAGCAGCAACATTGCCTGATATCGGAGCCTCCATGCCATCCTTCCCCATTAAAGCCCTTATAGATGTTGCAATGGGTCGCATCGCGGCTGACCTGGTCATCCGTCAGGGAACATGGGTTTGTGTCCAATCAGGTGAATTTGTGCCGGGAACAGATATTGCTGTCAAGGACAGGCGCATCGCTTACGTTGGGACGGATGCCTCGCATACCATACAGAAGAACACGCATGTGGTTGACGCTAACGGTAAATACCTTGCCCCTGGATTGCTGGATGGACATATGCACGTCGAATCGGGCATGTTGACGGTTACCGAGTTCGCGCGGGCGGTCATCCCGCATGGGACGACCGGTATGTTTGTGGATCCACACGAGATGGCCAATATCTTCGGCTTGAAAGGCGTGCGGATGATGGTGGATGAGGCTGCCATCCAGCCGATCCACATTTGGGTGCAGATGCCGTCATGCATCCCTGCCGCGCCGGGGTTTGAGACGCCCGGCGCGCAGATCGGACCGGACGAAGTAGCCGAGGCAATGACCTGGCCCGGGATCATAGGCCTAGGCGAGGTGATGAATTATCCCGGCGTCACCAGGGCGGATGAGAAGATGCTGGCTGAATTGGAAGCGGCGCGGAAGGCAGGTAAAGTCATCGGTGGACACTACGCCTCGCCAGACTTGGGAATACCCTTCCATGCCTACGCTGCTGCATGCGTGGAAGACGACCATGAAGGCACGCGGATGGATGACGCCGTTGCCCGCGCCCGCCAAGGGCTGAAGGTGATGCTGCGTTACGGCTCAGCCTGGCAGGATGTGGCTGCGCAGGTGACCGCAGTCACCAAGCTGGGACTCGATCCACATGCTTTCATCCTTTGCACCGATGATTCACACGCTGGAACGTTGGTACAAGAAGGCCACATGGATCGCGTCCTGCGTCATGCCATCGCTCAGGGATTGCCTCCGATGACTGCCATCCAGATGGCGACGATCAATACCGCTGAGCATTTTGGCTTGAGCCGCGAGATCGGAAGCATTGCTCCCGGTCGCTGGGCAGATTTCCTGCTAGTGGATGACCTGAACGACTTCCACGCGGAAATGGTCGTTGCCAGGGGACAACTCCTTGCACAGAATGGTCAAATGCTGGTCGAGTTGCCAAAATTCCAATACCCTGATTGGGTATTGAACTCCGTCCGGTTGAAGCGCGCCTTGACCGCCGACGATTTCCGCCTGGGAGTGGGCAGCGATCTTGAATCGGTGAGAAGGGTACAGGTCAATGCGATCGGCATCATCGAAAACCAGGCTCCCAACCGTCACATTCGCCTTGATGTACCGGTCAACGCGGCGGCAGTCCATGTGGACATGAGCCGCGATCTGGCAAAGGTCGCGCTTATCGAACGGCATCGCGCCAGCGGCGTCGTCAGCCTGGGTTTGGTTACCGGATTTGGATTCAACAAGCCGTGTGCGGTAGCCTCCACCGTTGCCCATGATAGCCATCAAATGCTGGTCGTTGGTACAGACGAGGAGAGTATGGCAGTGGCAGCCAACAAGCTGGCTGCGGTGAATGGTGGGCAGGTTGTGGTCAAGGATGGCGAGGTCATCGGGTTGGTGGAGCTGAATGTCGCCGGGTTGATGTCTGCCGAGCGTGCCAGCAAGGTGGCGGAGCAGACTGCTAAAGTCCTTTCTGGTTTCCGCACCTGCGGATGCATGCTCAACAACCCCAACATGCAGTTGAGCCTGCTCGCGCTGCCTGTCATCCCAGAGCTTCGCATCTCAGATATGGGCCTGGTGGATGTGACCCATTTTCAGTTCCTGCCGATCATCCAAGGTCCGGCAGCATGAAAGGTGGCTTATGGCTCATTATCCATTCCGGCGTTTACAATCCGACCTTGCTGGTCTCATCGCCTCTCTGCCACCCGAAAGTAGACTGCCTTCCGAACCGGATCTGGCGAAGCAATTGAAAGTCTCGCGAGCGACTTTGCGTGAAGCCATGCGTTCATTCGAGGGCCAGGGGTTGATCCGCCGTCGTCAGGGAGTTGGCACGTTCGTCACCGCCCAGGTGCCGGTCATCGAAAGTGGGTTGGAGGTATTGGAAAGCATCGAAAGACTGGCGCAACGTATCGGCTTGGTTGTCTTGGCGGGTGAGCTGCAGATCGAAGAGATTATGGCAGAAGGCGATTGCGCGGCAGCTCTGGGTGTGCCCACTTCATCACCGTTGACGCGTGTATCGCGCGTCATCTATACGGATAGCCGACCGATTGCCTACCTTGTGGATTCATTACCAGCTGACGTGCTTCCGGTGGCTGCTATTGACAACAAATTCACCGGCTCAGTGCTGGATCTGCTGTTGAACCGAGGCACGTTTCCATTGACACATTCCCGGACGGACATCAAGGCGGTGGGTGCTTCCCCGGATGTGGCCCGCAAGCTGCAAATCCAACGCGATGATGTTTTACTCAACTTCACGGCATCGCTGTACACTGCGTCGGGTCGCGTGGCGGACTATTCATACAGTTATTTTCTGCCTGGTTATTTCCGCTTCCATGTGGTTAGACGGATAGGATAACCATGTTCTGGTCAAGTGCCATTTATCAAGTTTCGTGCAGCATGTTGACTAATCTTTATTCTCTATTCTCATTTCTCTGGAGGTAAAAATGCGTAGTTTTAATGGTCGGGACATCCTGTCCCTCAAAGAGTTCGAAAGGCAAGAATTTTTCCACGTCTTCGATGTCGCTGCAGAACTGGAGCCAATTGCTATCAGCCGTCGCAATGACGATATGCTTGCTGAAAAGACATTGGTGACAGCCTTCTACCAACCATCCACGCGCACCCGGCTGGCGCACGAGGCTGCCATGCACCGCCTCGGTGGTCATGTGACCGGTTTTGCGGATGCCAAGATGACGCGCGCTGGCGACTTCTATCAAGAGTCCATCAAAGATACGGTCAAGATGCTCGAGTTCTATGGCGATGTCATCGTAATGCGCCATTTTCAGCAAGGCGCGCCACAGGAAGCAGCCAAGTGGGCCAGTGTGCCGATCATCAACGGTGGCGATGGCTGGGGTGAGCATCCAACCCAGATCCTGACCGATCTCTATACTGTGCTTAAGGAAAAAGGCACAATCGATGGTCTCAGTTGGCTGGCAGTGGGTGACATGCGCATGAGGACGATGCACTCGCTTGGTTACGCCCTCAGCCAGTTCGACTGCCCAATCACCTTCATTGGTCCCATGGCGGATATGCTCTTCCCCGGCTCTCCAGATATGCGGATGCCGGAGCAATACAAGGTTGAGTTCAACCAATACTCGCTGAACTTCAAGGAAGTCGAACATGTTGAGCAGGCCATTGCCGAGGCGGATGTGATCCTGGTTGAGCCGGTGGTTCAGCCAGATTACACCAAGTCCCGTGACGAGCGTGCCGGCAAGGATGTGGGTCTCACCCCCGCCAACTATAAGATCACCCGCGAGCTTCTTTCCAGCAAGGCCAAGTCTGATGCCATCCTTCTCCACTCACTACCGCGCATGGACGAGATTCCCACCGATGTGGATATCACCCGCTGGTCGCGCTACTGGCAGGAAGCGTTCAATGGCGTTGTCATGCGCATGGCACTTCTGGCTCTTGTTTTAGGGGCAATGGAATAAGCCAGTCTTACATATCAACACGCCAAGCAGGTCTTTCATGTCGAACTATAGACTTGCGAGACTTGTTGGACTTAATCACAAGGAGACATTTTATGCAAACATTTCTTCACGGTCGCGACCTGATTGGCGATCTCGACTTCACCAAAGAAGAAGTCGAAACCATCCTGGATGTGGCTTTCGACCTGAAACGCAAGCGCGCCCTTAACGAGGCGCATCCTTACCTGCGCGACAAAGTGCTGGCTATGTTGTTCTTCTTCTCATCCACACGGACACGCGGTTCGTTCGAGGCAGGCATGGCCCAACTAGGTGGTCATGCGGCTTTCATCGAGAGCAAAACAACGCAGATCGCGCATGGAGATACACCGAAGGAGATCGGCGAGATCTTTGGAAGATACTTCGACGGCATCGCCATCCGCCATGTTGACTGGGGCATCGGCAATGGCTACCTGAACGCAGTTGCCAGAGCCAGCCGCGTTCCAGTACTGAATATGCAATGCGATATCTTCCACCCGTTCCAGTGCCTGGCTGACATGATGACCATCATGGAGAAGAAAGGCCGTGACCTGCGCCATAAAAAGATTGTCGTTTCCTGGGCGTATGCGGCTTCATACCAGAAACCCATATCCGTACCACAGTCGCTTATCCTTCAAACACCACGCTTTGGCATGGATGTGGTGTTGGCGCACCCACCGGAATTTCGGTTGATGCCCGAGATAATGGCTCAAGCGGAGGAACAGGCTAAAAAATTCGGAGCAGGCTTCGAGGTCATCTCAGACCCGAACGGTATGGAGAAGGCTTTCAAGGATGCTGATGTCGTATACGCCAAGTCATGGGGGGCGATGGTTCACACCCCGGATCCGGAGGAGGGTGCCAAAATTATCAAGAAGTATTCATACTGGATCACCGATGAAAAGAAAATGAAGCTTGCCAAACCGGATGCCATTTATATGCACCCTCTGCCAGCTGACCGTAACATCGAGGTCACCGATGTTGTGATGGACGGTCCGCAATCGGTGGTCTATGACCAGGCCGAGAACCGGTTGCACGCGCAAAAAGCGGTCATGGCATTGACGATGTAGAAAATAGACAAGGAAATATGGAAAGAAGAAAACATGACAATAAAACCTAGAAAACTGGCGGTGGTCGCCATCGGAGGCAACTCACTCATCAAGGATGAGAAACACAAAACGGTCGAAGACCAGTACCAGGCTGCCAAGGAGACCACATTACACATCGCCGACATGATCGAAGCTGGCTGGGACGTGGCCATTGGTCATGGAAACGGGCCTCAGGTGGGTTTTATCCTGCGGCGTTCGGAAATCGCCGCGAAGGTGGAAGGCATGCACGAGGTCCCACTGGATGTGTGCGGTGCGGATAGCCAGGGCGCCATCGGCTACGAGTTCCAGCAGGCGCTGCAGAACACCCTGCACCATCGCAGCATTAAGAAGAATGTCTGCACCGTCGTCACCCAGACGCTGGTCGACAAGGACGACAAGGCCTTCCAGAATCCCACCAAGCCGATCGGCGGCTTCATGGAAGAAGCCGAAGCCAAACGCCGTGAGCAGGATATGGGCTGGAGCGTCGTCGAGGACGCCGGCCGCGGCTGGCGGCGCGTGGTCGCCTCCCCGCTTCCCAAGGAGATCGTCGAGTTCGATTCGGTCAAGACCCTGATCGATGCCGGCACGGTGGTCATCACGGTCGGCGGCGGCGGCATCCCGGTCATTGATACCGGCGGCGGCGAGTACCGCGGCACGGCGGCGGTGATCGACAAGGACTTCGCCTCCAGCCTGCTGGCCCAGAACATCCAGGCCGACCTGTTCCTGATCGCCACGGCGGTCGAGAAGGTGGCGATCAACTTCGGCAAGCCGGACGAGAAATGGCTGGACCGGATGACCCTGGCCGAGGCCAGGCAGTACCTGGCCGAAGGGACCCATTTCGCCAAGGGCTCCATGGCTCCCAAGATCCAGGCCATCATCTGGTTCCTGGAGAACGGCGGCAAGCAGGCCCTGATCACCAACCCGGAGAACATCGGGCGGGCCCTGAAGGGCGAGACCGGCACCTGGATCGTTCCGTAACCGTTAAGCTTACCGGCCATGATAGAATCGATGTTCAGACAAGCAACGCGGTTCATCAACCTGCGAAAGGAGGTGCGTGGGAAGGGGAGTCAGTCCATTGTTTCTGTCCGTGCGAATCACCCATCGATCTCACATTCATCAGAAGGAGTAACGTATGCGTAAGAACATTCTCATCCTTGGCCTGCTGGCCATGGTCTTCGTCCTGGCGCTGACGGCCTGCGGCCCGAAACCGACCAAAGTTGTCGAACCGCCTGTCGTCACCGAGGCGCCTGTCGTTGAACCAGTAGTGACCGAAATACCTGCCTCGGTTGTCCCGGCCATCCCGAATCCGCCCACCATTGGCTGGCTTCTGGTTGGGACGAAAAACGACTTTGGCTGGACCCAGGCACATTATGATGCCAGTCTGTACCTTGAGCAGAAAATCCCTGGTTTGACGAACCTGTACATCGAAAACGTCTACAGCGGTTCCCCCGTTCTGACCGGTACCACCCGCGCGCAGCTGGCGGAGCAACTGGTCGCCCAGGGTGCCGACCTGATCGTCTTTAACTCGGACGACATGATGGCTGACTCGACCGTTTTTGCCCAGGATCACCCTGAAATTCCGGTGATCATGGCCTCCGGCGACCAGGTGTGGACGGATGGCCAGAATTACACGGCTGTTCCGAACCTGACCAATATCATGGGCCGGATGGAAACCATGAAGATGCTGGCCGGTTGCTCGGCCGCCCTGACCACCCAGACCGGCAAGATCGGTTTCCTGGGCCCACTGATCAATGCCGAAACCCGCCGTTTCGCCGCCTCGGCCTTCCTTGGCGCCAAGTACTGCTGGACCGAGGTTTTGGGCAACGATGCAGCCGACCTCACCTTCGACGTCACCTGGATCGGCTTCTGGTTCTACATCCCCGGCTTCTCCTCCGACCCAACCCAGGTCGCCGACAATTTCTTCAACAGCGGCTACGATGTGGTCATCTCGGGCATCGACACCACGGAAGCGCTGGTGGAAGCCAAGCGCCTCAGCGATGCCGGCCAGGAAGTCTGGGCGGTCACCTATGACTATGCCGCCGGTTGTGATTTTGCGCCCGATGTTTGCCTGGGTGTACCGTATTTCAACTGGGGCCCCGGCTACCTCGACGTGATTCAGAGTGCCATGGATGGCACCTGGGCCTCGTCCTTCATCTGGAATGGCCCGGATTGGGCGAATATCAACGATCCGGACACCAGCGCAGTCGGCTTCACCAAGGGTTCGGCACTCAGCAAGGAAGCTTCCGCCAATCTGGATGCCTTCCTGGCTGACCTTGCGGGTGGTTTGAACCTGTGGACCGGTCCGATCAACCTGCAGGACGGAACCGTCTATCTGACCGACGGCCAGGTTGCCACCGACCAGGAAGTCTGGTACCTGCCCCAGCTGCTCGAGGGCATGGGCGGTGACAGCGTCCCTGCTCAATAACCGTGTTTAAATCGGGGGAAGGCGGACGCCTTCCCCCTCTCTTTATTGTCTGTAATTTGGGTTCAAAACCCCTGCCTTTAGGCAGGCCGTTTTCAACACCACGATGGTGAAATTTTGCCGGGTGTGATATTTATAAAAGCGATATTGAATTGGCAAGCGCAATT
>Ga0172371_10001015_pt1 | contig 44325 bp, 44 predicted proteins | sample Lak12m_FD_114543 | JGI IMG/M metagenome (GOLD analysis project Ga0172371, IMG submission 114543) | Freshwater microbial communities from Kabuno Bay, South-Kivu, Congo - kab_022012_12m | ecosystem: Environmental > Aquatic > Freshwater > Lake | place: Democratic Republic of the Congo: South-Kivu... | reverse complement strand
GAGATCGCTGAAAATTTAGCGAAAAGAAGAATAGACCGTGAAAGAGAAGTAAACAATATTAAGATAAAACTTGAGTCTGTCTTGGAGAAATCGGGGATAAAGTCCGAAGTCTCTGCACGTCCAAAACATATCTATTCCATCTATAATAAAATGCTTCGAAAAGGGGTACCTTTTGATATGGTGCATGATGTTCGTGGCGTGCGCATTATCGTCCCCGACGAACCCGCCTGTTATGCGACATTAGGTATTATTCATTCTAATTGGAGACCAATACCAGGAGAATTTGATGATTATATAGCAGCTCCGAAAGATAACTTCTATCGTTCTTTACACACTGCTGTAAATTATGATGATGGAAAAACACTAGAAATACAAATCCGAACACCTCAAATGAATCAAAATGCGGAATACGGTATAGCTGCACATTGGCGATATAAAGAGGGCGCTACCAGGGATGAGGATTACGAACGGCGAATTTTATGGTTACGTTCATTGATGGAGTGGCGACAGGATGTAGAAGATGCCCATGAATTCGTCGATAGTATGAAAAGTGATGTTTTCGAGGATCGTGTATATGTTTTTACTCCGAGGGGAGACATCATCGATTTGCCAAATGGTTCGACCCCAATTGACTTCGCTTATCAAGTGCACACGGATGTAGGACATCGCTGTAGAGGCGCTAAAGTAAATGGAAAACTTATCTCCTTAGACAAGAAACTGATGACAGGTGATAAGGTAGAAATTCTCGCCGCAAAAAGAGGTGGGCCAAGTTTAGATTGGTTGAACCCTAATTTAGGGATGGTTAAAACTCAAAGAGCCAGAGGAAAAATCAAACAATGGTTTAAGCGACAAGCGCGCGAGAAAAATATGTCACAAGGGAAAACCATGTTGGATAAAGAACTCCGGCGTTTGGGAATGACCGACACAAATTTAGATCATCTCGCCCATGAGTTTGATTTGAAAAACGTCGAAGAATTATATGTTTCTATAGGAACCGGAGACTTACCTGTTGCTAGAATTGTGCGTCATTTAACACTGGGAGAAAAGGAAGAGGAAAAAGAGTATCTCGCGCCAATAATTACCAGACCAGAAACAACCATAGATAGCTCTTCGGTTTCTGTACTGGGATTAAAAGGATTATTAACCATTATGGCGAAATGTTGTAATCCAGTTCCTGGGGATGAGATCGTTGGATATATTACACGTGGAAGAGGTGCAACAATACATCGCAAGGACTGCCCAAACATATTACAGGTAAAAGACCGAGAGAGGTTAGTCTCTGTAAGTTGGGGTGAGCCGAAAACAACTTATCCCATTCCTGTAAGGATTAAAGCTTACGACCGGGATGGATTAATGAAAGATGTCTCAACACTGATTGCAGATGAAAATGTAAATATGCCCAAAGTAAAAGCTGAAACTTCAAAGAATGTAGCTGTCTTTGACCTAGTACTAGAAGTAAGAGATATTGTTCAATTAAGTCGATTGTTAGATAGATTGGAAAATTTACCAAATGTACTCGAAGCGCGACGCGTAAAACCCGGTTAAAATACACCGATTCATGCTCTATGAGTTTTATATTAAGTAGTGTAGAATAATTCATTATATGGCTTGAGGAAAAAAGCCATCATACTCGAAAATTTGAAGGAGGTTTAGTTATGCCTCATGTTCGTTGTCATTATGTAGATTGTGTATTTCTAGATGATGGGTATTGTAGTTGTCGGAAAATTGAAATTGACCCTGATCTAGGATGTACTACATATTCAAGAATGGATGATCTTGAATTGGACGATGATGATTGGGAGGATATCGAAGAAGAATTTGATGGATACGAAGATGTAGATTTAGATGATGAAGAACCAGATCTTTGGTTAGATGAAGAATAAAAAAGCTTTTCAAATAACAACAATCAGGAAAAAGATTTCTTTTTCTTTAATAATAATTCCGTTATTGTTAATTTCGGCTACCCATAAAGAAGGTTATCCAAGATATTTATTTCAAGCTGGTACTCCCAGCACAATCGGAAATTTTTTATACCCAGAAAAAGGCTGTAATTGGCTAGGAATAGTAGGACAAGTTTTTGATGGAGGTGAACCAGTAGAAAATATCATTGTAAAATTAGAAGGTGAATTCGACGGAGAACCACTTCTGATTTATGCTATTACTGGTGGAACACCAGGTCTTGGAAAGGGAGGTTTTGAATTATTCTTATCCAGTTCATTGGTAGCCTCTGATAACACCTTGAATATTCAGTTGATTAATATGATTGGTATCCCAATATCACCAGAATATTCAATTAGCACATACGCAGATTGTAGCAAGAACACAATCTTAGTCAATTTTCTCAACTTTGATAGTGAAAATGATGTTTTTTTTCCACAAATTTATAAAAGGTAAATTGAAATATTATGCCAATTTTAGATCATTTTAGTATACTTGCCCCATTTTATGAAAATTTTATTAGACTTCGCGATCCAGAGATGATCATTGAAGCTGCAAAAATGCCGGTTGATGGTACTTTGCTAGATGCAGGTGGTGGAACAGGGAGGGTGACACAAGCATTTATTGGATTAGCAAAAAAAATGTTCATAGCTGACGAATCGCGTAAAATGTTGATGCAAGCTTTTGAAAAAGATAGCTTGATACCAGTGTGTTCTTATACCGAAAACTTACCATTCCCTGATGAATATTTTGATCGCATAATTATGGTGGATGCATTACACCATGTTGAAGACCAATCGAAAACTATCCGTGAAATGTGTCGTGTTTTAAAAACTGGCGGTAGATTAGTAATTGAGGAACCTGACATCAAAAAATTTGCAGTAAAGCTAGTTGCTATCGGAGAGAAATTAGCGTTAATGCGTAGTCGATTCCTGTCACCTGAGAAAATTGAACGGTTTTTCGATGGACAAAAAGCGATTACTAAAATTGTTAGAAACGATCACAATGCATGGATCATTGTAGATAAAGTATAAAAAATTATAAATTAGGGGGTAAAGGATTCTTATTCAGGCGGATATAATTCATTCGCGGATGCTATTTCTCGAAGGAGACTTAATGTCTCCTGAGCTTCTTCTTCGCTTATCACATTCAAGGCAAAACCAACATGGATAAGCACATACTCATCTATTTCCGCTTCTGGCACATAGGCTAAACACACTTCGCGTATCACACCACCAAAATCAACTTTCCCCATTCTAATATCGTTTTGCTCATATATCTCAATAATTTTACCTGGAACGCCAAGACACATTGATTTTTTCTCCTGAGATTATTCAATATCAATTGATTCTAATGAGAATTCATCCCCCTGAACCAATTTTACTTTATTACTCTTACAATAAGGGCAAGTGAATTCGGATTTACTCGGTTTGAACTCCTTGTTACATTCAAGACAAAGGAATTTCGCAGGGATACGATTAAATTTTAGAATTGCACCTTCAGCGATGGTGTCTTTAGATATGATATCCCAATAGAATTGAATAGAATCGTCAATGATTGACGAGTATTCTCCAATTTTTATATTGATGAATTTAATTTTTAATGCATCAGCTTGATTTGCATGTCGTAATGCAATTTCTAACACGCTTTCTGTAACAGGTAACTCATGCATAATATTGCTTATTTTGTTTAGTCAAGAAACTCAGATTCAGCAATGATATAACTTGCTTCAAAACCATTCTCATTCATTTCTAAGGCTACCTTTGCTGGTTCAGTTGATCCTAGCAAGATAATCGTCATGATAATCGCTGAAGTTAGACACCAAGCACATGTCGCTCCAATTACAAATGGTTCTAAAAAGGTTAGGTAAATTGAAAACAAAACACCAAACCATGCCATAGCCCAAATGCCTAATGTGCTAATTCTCCTGAAGGATTGTGGACCGTAATATTGCACTATCCAAGCAATGATGATAGCAATATAACCGATTACCCCCAAGACCCCAATAGGTAAAATCCCAAAGAGTTTAGCATAAGGGCTTTCTTGTACAGTGTTGCAGTCACCAACAGGTCCACAAACAGCGGTTGATTGTGTTACTTCAACATAAGATAAATAGGATGCAACAAAAAGACCAATTATTGAAACTATTGGGATAATCCATTTTGACCAATTGAGTATTTCAGATTTTTCACCTTTGATCGAGGTATAAGCAACGCCGATAACGCTCAATACCATTCCAAATAAAACAACTATTGAAAAAGTATTTCCTACAGGATCTTGATTAAAACGGTTGATGAATGCAGGCTTATCTGATGATGTCACAGAAGGTGACTCTACACTAGTATTCGGATTTTGTGCGCTTGTGCTTGCTGCTTCAGTTGCTGCACCAGTTTGATGAGCCATGACCTCTTTAAAACCAGGAATCTCAGGCCAATCAACTCCACCCTCTTTTAAACCCTCTTCAACCAAGCTAGGAAATTTTTCGGGGATTTCCAATGAGCCAACTAAAACTGTTTCTCCTATGATTAACGTAGGAACTCCAAGGCGATTATCGGGAATCTGAAAGTGTTCTACCGCGGACATATATAATTCATTTCCAACTTCCTGCCCGACATCAACACCAACAATAAACAAACTTTCTCCATATTTTTCTGTAAGCGGAGGTAAGACTTCTGTGATCACCATATGACAATGACCACATGATTGAGAATAAAAAAGTACAGCGCGCACTTGATTCTGTTGCGCTAAACCAAGATTTGTAATTACTGAAAACGCAGTAAACAAGGACAATAAAACAGATAGAATAAAAAGGGAACGCTTCATGTTTATCTCCACATTATTTGGTCCAAATTACATTAGGGTATTATATGATTGATGATAGGTGCATAACGCTACATTATTTGATAATGGGAATAACATCAATCAGAAGTTTTCGAGTATATCATATACTCAACGGACCATGATCTTAATAATAAATAGAAATAATATGTTCTTTTACTTACTCTGATTTCGTTTCTTCTGTTTTTTGGTCGTTTGTTTTTTCTTGTTCTTCATCGCTCTTTATGCCATCTTTAAAAGCTCGAATTCCACTGCCAAGTTCACCGGCTATCTTGCTTATTCTACCGACTCCAAATAGAATTATCACAATTACCAAAATGATGATCAATTCAGTTGGCCCAAAATTCATTTCTATTCTCCATTAAAAATTTTTTTATTTATGGTGCTACAATAATATACATTATTTTCCGATTGCCAAGGTACGATTATACTACTGTTTTATAGTATTCTAATAATTATTCACATTTCACTAGTGTAACTATTGAATAGGAATATTTATCAATATGGAGAAAAATGAACAAACAGCATAAAAATAGAATTAATATTTATGTGATTCTAATCACTATATGTGTGTTAATTTGCATAATAACAATAATAACATTATCTTCATGTAAATTGAAATCCAATGAAATCGATAATCAATTTTCTGCTTCGCTTGCGTTTGACCACGTCCAAAACCAGATGAAACATGGATCTCGGATACCTGGTAGTTTGGCACATGATTATACAGTTGAGTATATCGAGAACGTTCTTTCCGATCATCAATGGTCAACTACTATTTCAACACCAACAATCCAAAATAAAACAGTCAAAAATATTATTGGTACCATAGGTACCGGAGCTCCATGGATAATTATCGGCGCTCATTATGATTCTAGAATTTTCGCGGATCGAGATCCTAACTTCGAAAATCGACAATTACCTGTCCCAGGCGCGAATGATGGAGCTTCCGGTGTGGCAGTCTTATTAGAACTCTCTAGAGTTCTTCCTGAATACAAAGATAAAATCAAATACAAACAGATTTGGCTTGTTTTTTTTGATGCAGAAGACAATGGCAATATTGAAGGATGGGATTGGATCCTCGGATCACAAGCTTTTGTCAATAACCTAGATGAATTACCAGATACGGCTATCATCGTAGATATGGTTGGAGATAGAGATCTTAATATTCACATAGAAAAGAATTCAGATGCAGAGCTTTCCCAAGAAATATGGGAAGTTGCTCACGATCTGGGATATTCACAATTCTTCATTCCATACACAAAATATCGAATTCTAGATGATCATATTCCTTTTAAGAATGTTGGTGTAGAAGTTGTGGATATCATCGATTTTGATTATGAATATTGGCACACAATTGAAGATACTACCGACAAGGTAAGTCCACAAAGCCTTGAGATTGTTGGAAACACATTGATCGAATGGTTAATAATCGACTAAAAACGGAATAAAAGATATAATCTTAATTCATATGGATAATAGGATCAAATAAAGCTATACAAAGAATGCAAAATAAAATACCAGAACCCACAACACAACCTAGAGAACGAGCATTTATCTTTGGTGTGGATTTTTACAGACAAGAAAACTTACTATCTGTTTCAGACTCTCTTGATGAGCTTGAGTTACTGGCTGAAACTGCTGGACTTAATGTAGTTGGTCAATCTACTCAAAAATTAGACCATCCAAATCCAAAGACATATATTGGTTCAGGAAAAGTTGATGAAGTAAAATTATTAATCGAAGAAGTCCAAGCAGATATACTATTATTTGATGATGAATTATCTCCTAGACATCTACGTGAGTTAGAAACTATCTTTTCGAACAATGTGAGAATTCTAGATCGCACAGCGTTAATTTTAGATATTTTCGCACAACATGCAAACACAAGAGAAGGTTCCTTACAAGTTGAACTTGCACAATATGAGTACCGATTACCCCGATTAACACGTGCCTGGACACATCTGGCGAGACAAGCTGGCGGGGGAGGTGGACGCTCTGGAAGTGTTGGTGGTGTAGGCTTACGTGGCCCTGGAGAAACACAATTAGAGGTAGATCGACGTATTATACGGAACAGAATTTCTCACCTCAAAGACCAACTTGAAAAAGTTAGAACACATCGTCAACAATATCGTCAGCGAAGAAAACGTTCACGCGTGCCTGTAATCACATTAGTAGGATATACCAATGCCGGGAAATCTACATTGCTAAATCAAATCTCAGACGCTGATGTTTATGTTGCTGACCAATTATTCGCTACACTGGATCCAACAACCCGAAGGGTCGAATTACCCGGCGGAAATCTAGCTCTATTTACCGACACAGTTGGCTTTATTCAGAAATTACCTACTCAATTAATTGCTGCCTTTAGAGCTACTCTAGAAGAAATTTCTGATGCTGATCTCCTTCTACACGTGATTGACGTTACGCATACAAACGCACAAGCGCAAGCCGAGGCTGTCCATTTGACGTTATTAGAACTTGAAGCTGATCAAATTCCGATCATCACCGTTTTAAATAAAATCGATAAACTTGAAAAACCTGCTGAAGCTCGCGAGATGCTTAAGAATTTTCCCAATTCTGTTGCTATATCTGCTTTAAATAATATTGGGATCAACGACTTATTATCACTCATAAGCAAACAACTTTTTGAGTCTATGAAAACAATAACTGTTGAAATACCATATCAAAAAGGAGAGTTAATTTCGTTATTTCACGAATTTGGACAAGTAGATAAATTGGATCATACGAAAAAAGGGGTAAAAATCATCGGTAGATTGCCAAATCGCTTATTTCACCGCTATATAAATTACATCAAAAAATAAGTCAACAGTATTATTGAAAGTACCCTTTTTGCGTAAAAATAAATAGACCACGAAAAAACACTTTATAAAACCACAAAAAGCCAGCTCTTTTTAATAGAACTGGCTTTGCCAATTTAGGATAAACTCCACATCGGATATATCTTATAATTTTGGACCAGAATTAATTACTTCTTTAGAACAACCATCAGTGAATTTCTTGAAATTGTCGACAAAGCGAGCTGCTAAAGAACGATACTTCTTCATATATTCATCCTTATCAGCCCACGAAGAAGAAGGGTCTAGTACTTCAGAAGGTACGTTGGGACATTCCTTAGGAACCTGAAACCCAAAGATTGGATCAACAGTATTTTCCACGTTATCCAGATCTCCATTCAAAGCTGCATCCAACAAAGCACGTGTATAACGAATACTAATCCGCTTACCTATCCCATATGATCCTCCCACCCAACCGGTGTTAATTAACCAAGTATTCACACCGTAGCGTAGGATTTTTCGTTTTAATAAATCCGCATAATAGGATGGTTTGTGAACCATAAATGGTCCTCCAAAACAGGTGCTAAAAGTAATCTCTGGCTCTTCTCCAAGTCCAATTTCTGTTCCACCAACTTTTGAAGTATAACCAGAGATAAAATGATATAGCGCTTGATCTGGAGAAAGTTTGGCAATAGGAGGCATCACTCCTGAAGCATCACATGTCAGAAAGATAATATTTTTTGGATGCCCACCAACTTTATCAGGGATTGCATTGTCGATAAATTCAAGAGGGTAGGAAGCTCTTGTGTTTTCTGTATATTCATCATCATCTAGATCAATTAGCCTTGTAATTGGATCAAAAACAACGTTCTCCAAAATAGTACCGAATTTTCTTGTACAAGCAAAGATTTGAGGTTCTGCTGAAGAGGAAAGGGCTATCACCTTTGCATAACAGCCACCTTCAAAATTAAAAACTCCGCCATCACTCCATCCATGTTCATCATCGCCAATCAAACCACGAGACGGATCTGCGGACAAGGTTGTTTTCCCAGTACCTGATAATCCAAAGAAGAGTGCCACATCACCTTTCTCACCCATATTGGCAGAACAATGCATGGTCATTACCCCTTGTAATGGCAATAGGTAGTTCATTATCGTGAAAATGGATTTCTTGATTTCACCACCATAACCGGTATTGCCAATTATGCACAACCTTTTATCAAAATTGATCGCAATAATTGTACTTTTCGAAGTTCCATCAATTTGTGGGAATGCTTTAAATTCCGGAATAGTTATGACGGTGAAATCTGGTACATGACGACGGTATTCATCCTGCGAACCAGGTAGGATAAACATATTCCGAGAAAACATGCTATGCCATGCTAATTCAGTAATACTGCGAATCGGGAGGCGGTACTCGGGATCTGCACCAGCATAACAATCTTGAATAAAAATATCTTTGCCTTGTAGATAACCTTGAACTCGGCTCAGCAATTCATCGAATTTTTCTGTGCTATAAGGGATATTATATTCTCCCCACCAAATATGTTCCTTTGTACTGCTTTCATAGACTATGACTTTATCAGAAGCGGCGCGGGCAGTATGTTTTCCTGTATTCACAATAAATGATCCTTGAAAAGTAATACTGCCTTCTTTTCTAAATATCGCCTCTTCATATAAAGCTTCCATTGGAAGATTCCAATATACTTTTCTTAGATTTGATAGACCGTGATTCTCAATCCCATAATCACTTTTAAGAGCATCTGCTATATCTTCAGCAGGGGTTTTAATATTTAGAATATTATTCATAGCCAGTCCCTAATTAATTTTCTATCTCCGATATAGATTTCATTGGGTGACTGAGGATCCAATGCCCATTTTATTCGTTCAATTGCTTCTTTGATTTCTTTTATCCCTCCCGCATAAGATAATCGAATATATCCTTCCATTCCAAAATCTTTTCCAGGAACAGTTACAACGAGAGCTTTTCTGAGTAGAAATTTAGCTAATTCCGTTGAATCATTTGAGTAAGCTCTGAAATCTGGTAAGATATAAAAGGTTCCATAAGGCTTATTTACTTTTATATCATTAAATGACCTTAACTCTTGGAGGATAATATCACGGTTATTTTGAAATTTTAGTCGTAAGTTTTCGACGATACTTTGCATGCCCAATAAAGCTCCTTCCGCTGCAGCTTGCAAAACAACTGATGCACAAGAAGTCATTTGGCTCTGGACATTATTCATCACTTCTACTAATTTCCGATTTGCAACTACCCATCCAATTCTAAACCCAGTCATTCCATAAAGTTTTGAGACTCCATTGACCACAATGATCGGAGTAGATTCAATATCCTTATTACTAAATTGGTAAGCTGGAATTGCTTTTGTATCATCAAAAACAAGCTTATGATAAATATCATCCATTATCAGGTAAATATTTTTTCGCTCGCAAAGTTCAACGATTTCACCAATTAATTGTGGCGGATAAACAGCACCCGATGGGTTATTCGGTGAATTGATGATGATCGCTTTCGTATATGAACTGACAGCCTGTTCGATATCAGATATCCTTGGAGTGAAAGAGCCATCCTCGGGCTTTACAACTACAGGTATCCCATAAATCATTTTGATCATTTCTGGGTAACTAACCCAATAAGGTGCAATAATGATCACTTCATCTTGAGGGTTGATGATACTAAAAAGGATATTAAAAAGCGATTGTTTGGCGCCTGATGAAATGATAATATTCTCGGGAGCGACGATACGATCATAATTTTCCTCGGTATAACGAATGATTGCTTGTTTTAAAGAAAGTGTTCCATCAGGAGGTGTATATTTGACATCACCACCGCTAATTTTTGAAGCTGAACTTAATATTGCAGTAATTGGTGTTTTATTTTTTGGCTCCCCAATTCCCAAATTAAGGACGGGTTCTCCCTTTATTTTTAACATCCTTGCTTCTTCATTCAAGGCTAGGGTGGGGGACGTAGCAACCGATCTTGCCAAGCGACTAATGTTCATGGATTAAACTTATCTCCTCATCTATACTATTAGGACAAATGGTTTTGTAAAGTTCTTTTCCAGAAGATAACTTTCAATTGAGTCTATCTCTTAACAAGTTAAGCGTCAATGGATATCGAAATAACATATTCAGAAAAAATCATCCAATCACACCGGATACAATTGCTAATAATACACCTCCTGCCATAACACTTCCCAGTTGTCCGGCTGTATTCGCTCCCATTGCATGCATTAATAAATAATTATCAAAATCTTCATCTTGTGCCAATTGGGACACCAAGCGTCCTGCCATAGGAAAGGCGCTGATTCCAGCCGCTCCTAGAAGGGGATTAATCTTTCCTTTACTTACAAATGCCATAATTTTTCCAAAAAATAGTCCTGCAACAGTATCTAATACAAAAGCGATTAATCCAAGTAATAATATACTCATCGTTGTTAAATTGATAAAACTCTCTGCTGACATTGTTGATCCGATAGTTGTTCCCAGGAATAAGGTAGCAATATTCGCAATTTCATTCTGCGCAGCTTTATTCAGTCTTTCAACTACACCACTTTCTCGGAGTAAATTACCAAGCATTAACATACTGATCAATGGGGTTGCATCTGGAACCAGAATTCCGACAATAAGAGTCACAACTATCGGGAAAAGGATTCTAGCTCGTCTCGAAACAGGGCGGGGTGCATAATCCATTCGTATCCTTCGTTCCGCTTTTGTAGTCATTAACCGCATGATCGGTGGCTGAATAATTGGAACAAGGCTCATATAAGAATATGCGGCGACTGCAATAGGCGCTAATAGTTCAGGAGCCAACTTACTAGCAACAAAAATCGATGTTGGCCCATCAATCGCACCAATTACTCCAATCGAAGCAGCTTGGTTTAGAGGAAATCCTAGGAGAACTGCTAAGATTAGAGTACCAAATATTCCAAACTGACCAGCGGCTCCCAAAAGCACTAATTGAGGTTGAGACAATAAAGGACTAAAATCGATCATCGCGCCAACACCAATAAATATCAAGAGTGGAAATAACTCTGTACTAATACCTGCACGATAGAGGACTCCAAATAATCCCGAACCATCTGTCATTCCTGTGAGAGGAATATTCGCTAAGATACAACCAAATCCAATCGGTAATAATAAAACAGGTTCATATTCTTTTAGGATGGCTAGAGCAATTAATACACCACCGATTAAAATCATAAGGGCATTGCCCCATGAGAAATTCATTATACCTTTGGTCAATTCTTCGATTAGTAAGGATAATTCCATCAAAGCCTCACTCGTAGAATTCTAATAGACTGTCATTATGATTGACGGTTTGCCCTGGTAGAACATGCACATCTTTAATTTTTCCCGACCTTGGTGATCGAATGGCATTTCGCATTTTCATTGCCTCGATGATGCATAATTCTTGACCCATTTCAACCTCATCATCTTTTTTCACTAGCATAGATACCATCACACCTGGAATTGGAGCGGTTATGATTCTATTCCCATTTTGTTCAATTATTGGCTGTTTCGTCATTGAAGTTTCATTTACTTTTTTATCAAAGTGTTTGATCGTTTTTCGTCCCGTAATCGGGATATCTTCGGTCCAAACTTCAATATCCACACCATCGACATTCGCAACGATCGGAGAGCTTTGTAAATCATCAATTCTTACGTTATAAAATCGATCATCTATCCTTACTGTGTATTTCATCGAACCTGTCCTCTCTTGTTGAGCATTTTTGTTCGCATAACCGATTGCCAGGGACTAACTGCCGCTGTAGGGGGTAGAGGAAATTCATGCGGCTCAATATAACTTTCTTGTCTAACTAAAGCAATTACAACAGCAGCAATAGCGGCTCTTTTCCTATTCAAGTCTTCACTTTCAATGGTCTCTTCGATATCAAATACATCCGATTCCTTACTTGAGGTCAACTTTACAAGGATTGCCATGACACCCCATAATAAAATAATAGCAAAAAAAACCAATCCCATACCAATTAAAGTTATCCAAAGTGCAATGCTGAGCGTTTCCATAATAATAATCCGCCTTTATACCGGAATATTCCCATGTTTTCTGGGTGGAGCGGATGTATATTTATCTCGTAGAGCTGCCAAAGAAGCAATGATTTTTGGTCTTGTCTCCCGTGGTTCAATAATATCGTCTACATAACCTGCTCGAGCTGCGAAATACGGGTTATTAAACTTTTCGCGATATTCTGAAATAAGTTTTTTTCGCTCTTCCTCTGAATTTTCAGCAGATTCAATTTGACGCTTATATAAAATATCTACTGCTCCCTCTGCTCCCATAACAGCAATTTCAGCGCTTGGCCAGGCATAGGTAACATCTGTTCCAAGATATTTACTACTCATAACCACATATGCACCACCATATGCTTTGCGTGTCACTACAGTAATCTTTGGCACAGTTGCTTCAGAAAATGCATAGAGTACCTTCGCTCCATGACGTATGATCCCATTATGTTCTTGTAGTTTTCCAGGCAAGAAACCAGGGGAATCAACAAATGTCACCAATGGAATATTGAAACAATCGCACATACGAACAAAGCGTGTTATTTTATCTGCTGCATTAATATCTATTACACCAGCCATAACACTGGGTTCCTGAGCTATGATGCCCACACTATGACCACCCATGCGAGCCAATCCAACAATGGCGTTACATGCCCATTCAGGAAGAATTTCTACGAATGACTCTACATCCACAACATGGCTAATCACTTCATGCATACTATAAGGGTTATATGGTTCTATGGGTACAATCGTGTTCAATTCTGAATCCATACGAAGTGGATCATCATCTAGCGATATGAAGGGAGGATTTTCAACATTGTTTGAAGGAAAATAACTTAGTATCTTTCTAGTGATTTTTAACGCTTCTTGTTCAGTATCAGAAACTAAATGAGCTGTCCCTGAAAGAGCAGCGTGAACATGGGCGCCACCCAAGGTTTCAGCATCAATAGTCTCTCCTGTTATTCCTTGAATAACTGCAGGGCCGGTTAAAAACATGAAGGAATGGTCTTTAACCATAATGATAATATCCGTCAAAGCAGGTGAATAAGCTGCACCACCCGCGCATGGACCTAACATGACACTGATTTGAGGGATTACACCCGAGTATTGAGCATTACGTCTGAATATTTCTGCATATCCGCCTAAACTTTTTACACCTTCTTGAATCCTGGCGCCACCGGAGTCGATTAAACCAATAATCGGGACACCATTACGTATCGCTAAGTCCATGACATGGCAAATTTTATGCGCCTGCATCTCGCTCAGCGTACCTCCATAGACCGTGAAGTCCTGAGCATAGACATATACAGTTCGTCCTTCAATCTGTCCATACCCAGTAACAACACCATCTCCAAGGTACTTTTCAGACGCTATACCCATCTCATCGCCAGGGTGGGTGATATAGGGTTCTAATTCATTGAATGTCCCAAAATCCAATAATATATCTAGACGCTCCCTGGCGGTAAGTTTTCCTTTTTGATGTTGAACAGCGATCCTTTTTTCACCACCACCTTGAAATGTCTTCATGCGCATTTTTCTTAATTCTACAATACGCGGATCTTCTACTAGTTGAATTTCTTGAATTGATTTTGATTTATCTTCCATTCCTAAAACCTTCTTTGGATAAATACTATTCAGATTACGAGCTAATAATTACCAAATCTTTCGAAAAATAATAGTCTTATCTATTCGAAAGACATAGTGACAATTATCCTATAAAAAATGAATATCTTCTATTTTTTTCTATTTCTGATCAAAAATATCCCAGTAACCTCGGTCTAATTCGCCATCGGATAAATGAGCATAACGTTGAGTAATAGCAATATTCTTATGTCTAGCAAGCTCCTGGGCGAGTTTAATATTTCCTTGAGTTGCGTGTAGTATTGTAGTAACAAAGTAATGTCGAAAAGAATGGGGAGTAATCTCTTCTGTAACCTGTGAACCAATCCCTTCTTTAACACGCTGTGAGATTATATTTCGACCGGTTGTCGTAGTAATGATTATAATTTTCTTGCCAGCTCCTCGATCATGTCTCGAGAAAACAGGTAAGGATGCTAAAGGCTTTCCAGATCTACCGTCAAGCTCTTTTCTAGCATTTAGATAAGATCTCAAGGCTTTCAAGGAACGATTAGAAAAACGAACAACTGCTTGACGGTTTCCCTTTCCAATCACAAGCGCTTTTCCTTCATTCCAATCGATATCGCCTCTTCGCAATTCAACCGCTTCGTGTACTCTTAACCCTGTATCCGCTAAGGTTAGAATGAAAGCTTTATCCCTAAGACATCTGAGATGCTCATTCTTATCTTCACATGCGACGGTGTCAAGTTTTATTGCATATTCAATCACTTTTTCAATTTTTTCTCTGGGAAATTGAGGCAACCGTTGACCTGGTTTTCTTGCTCGTTTACGTAATAGCAATCGAACACGTGGTAAGTTAGGTTCAGCCAATTTTTCAGCTGCTAAGTACTCATAAAATCCAGACACAGCAGTCAAATACAATTGTTCAGTAGCGGGTGAATAATCTTTTAAAAAGTAGGCAAACCAAGTTACAGCGTCTTCAGTAAGATCATGGATCGCTTCTGTTTCCAACGATTTACCATTTTCTGCTAATACGGTAGAAAATGCATTCATGGCAATACGGTAACTTCGGGCAGTATTTTGACTGCGAGCTAATTTTACACTTTCTAGATATTCTTCAATAGCTTGAGATAAAGATAAGCTTATCATAGTTTGTTTCCATGCTTGCGATAATGATACTTATCGAAAGCATGGAAATATTTTAGACCAAATTGCACCATCTGTCAATAGAATTAATCTCCCCTTTTATTACCTAATACAGCGCCAAATGTATACTTTGGTGTATAAAGCAACAAATTGAGAGCCTTGAATAATCCACTATCAGTGATCATCAGACACCACAGATCCTCTGACTACCCTTTTAAACTTCTTCCTTTTCTAATTACACTCGTTCTTTCATAAATATTTTTAAAAACCATTGACAAAATAAAACATTTGTTCTATCATTAAGATATCTATGGATCATATGGATTCGCTGTCATTATTATCAGGCTATATGGATTTGGAGCCTTCTGGAGATTTAAGTAATCATTTGGATCAGAAGCAAATCAAGGCTATCTCTTACACAGATGCTCATCTCCCTAACGGAAGACAAATTAGTCTTCTGAAAACAATGATCACTTCGGTATGCGAAAAGAATTGCAACTATTGTGCATTTCATTCGAATCGCAATTACCGTAGAACAACGCTAACGGCAGAAGAAATGGCTAAAACGTTCATTACTCTTCATCGGTCTGGAGTTGTAAAAGGATTGTTTCTCAGCTCTGGAATTGCTGGAGGAGGAATAAGATCACAGGATAGATTGATTGATTGTGCAGACATGCTTCGAAATAGGTATAAGTATAATGGATATCTTCACCTTAAGCTTCTTCCTGGTTGTGAAAAATCTCAAGTAGAGAGTGTAATGCAACTAGCCGATAGAGTATCCATCAATCTTGAAGCGCCTAATGCATATTATCTAAAGCTCCTTGCGCCAGAAAAAGATTTCCACGAGGAACTCATTCAACCACTCCAATGGGTAAATCATATCAGGAGTTATTACCCTTCAAACCAATATTGGAATAAAAAACCACCATCGTTAGTAACTCAATTCGTGGTTGGTGCAGTCCAAGATTCTGATATTGATGTTCTAACAACAACAGCACAATTACACTCTAAATATAAGATTAGTCGCGCCTATTTCTCTACTTTTACTCCATTACCAGATACTCCTTTTGAAAACCATCCACCTGTATCAAGATCTCGTAAATATCGCTTATATCAAGCTTCATATTTAATCAGAGATTTTGGCTTCAATATCACTGACCTGTTTTTTAATAAAAAAGGAAATTTAGATACAGGGATCGATCCAAAGATTTATTGGGCGAATTCCCATCTTCGGTATACCCCAATCGAGATTAATACTGCTCAAAAAGAAGAATTATTACGTATACCTGGAATTGGTTTAAAAGGAGTTCAATTAATCCTAAAGCATCGTAGATTAATAAGATTTCAATCAATTCAAGATTTATATAAAATTGGGATCAAATCCGCAAAGCCACTGCCCTACATTTTGCTAAACGGGAAACGACCAATCTATCAGCAAAAATTATTTTGACATTCTTTTACTTAATTCTTTATATGCTCCTCTCCAAGGAGTCCCTAAATTATGCCTCTTAGGCATATCAACATTCTTCAGTTTTTCAGTCAAGTTTGCGATATTGATCGCCACATCTGCCCAATTTTCCGAAAGAATTGCTACTCTCATCTTTTTAGAAATTTCACGCGTCCACTCCCACTGTAAACGGAACTTGTCTGCCTTCAACCAATAGCCTCTTTTTTCCCAAGGTTCAACCGTCGCATCGATTGAATCTGCAATTGTCTCCAAACCAATCACAATATAAGCTGAGAGGTCTTTTACTTCGTCTGAGATTCCGGTTTGTGTCATTAGTTCACGAATCGCTAACACAATACTACGAGTGATTTGTTTTCTTTGTTTCCCGATATTTTCCGTATTGATAACTCTACCCAAATCAATTTCTCCTAACTGATCAATATTTTTCAGTACAAGATTATATCTGATTTATTGACGAGCAAGCCACTTTAACGTATAATCTACGCAAGAATTTTGACTTCTTCGGGGAAGTGCTGGAATTGGCAGACAGGCGTGACTTAGGATCACGTGCCGAAAGGCGTGAGGGTTCAAGTCCCTCCTTCCCCACTTGTTATTAAGATGCCCGTTTTCTTAACAGGCATTTTTATTTGTAAGCGTATTAAGATTTCATATAATAATCTTACATAACTGAATATTTCACATGTTATAATTCTTTCTCAAATCATCCTTAGAAATTTATTTTAGAAAAGGTAATCATCTTGAAAATCGATAAACAACTACTTGACGATCATCAAGCAAAACTGACTGTTGAAATTGAAGAAGAAAAAATGGATGAAATGAAACATCGAGCAGCTAAGAAAATTGCTCGTTCGATCAAAATACCAGGATTTCGTCCAGGTAAAGCGCCTTATGCGGTTATTGCTCGACAAGTTGGTGAAACAGCTATCATCGACGAAACAATAGAAATGCTTATCAAAGAAGTTTATCCAGATATCATCAAGGAAGCAGATATAAAGCCATACGGCATGGGGCAATTAGAAAATATTCCAAGCTTAGATCCAGTCACTCTTGAATTTCTTGTTCCCTTAGACGTTGAAGTTATACTTGGTGATTACAAATCGATTAGAAAAGAATATCAACCTCCTCAAATCAGCGACAAAGATATTAATGATGTCATCGCAAATTTACAGGAAGAACATGCTATCGTTGAGCCAGTTGATAGACCTGTAGAATTGGAAGACCTCGTCACTGCTAAGATACTTGCAGAAGAATTACAGAAAAATGATGATGGTGAATCTATCTATGTTAAGATCGACCAAAAAACAACCCCAATTTTAGTACGATCGATAACACAAGATGAAAAAGAAGAAACCGATAATGAATGGCCATTTCCAGGTTTTTCTGAGAAATTAATTGGTTCAGAAGCTGGTGATGAACTTGTTTTTGAGTATGACTACCCAGAAGATAAAATCTATGATGACTTCAGTGGAAAACATATAAAATTCACCATTAATATTGAGAATACAAAAAAAAGAACACTTCCAGAATTAGATCAGGAATTTCTCTCTACACTTGGCGATTTTGAAGATTATAACGTTTTACGAGAAAGAATTCGTGTAAACAGTGAAGTACAATCTAAACATAATTATGATCAAAAGTATGATCGAGAAATCATCGAAGAAGCGATTGCACAATCCGAATTTAAATATCCCCCACAAATGCTTGAAGAAGAGATAGATACGATCATCTCGAATTATGAACTTCAACTAAAAAACCAAAACTACGATTTGGATCTATATTTAAAAACACGAAACCTTGATAAAGAAGCATTTAAAAAAGAAATCACCCCTGATGCAGAATTTAAATTAAAGAAATCCCTTTTTCTCTACGATTTAGCAAAAGCAGAAGGTTTAGAAGTCGATGACGAAGTACTCAACAAACAGACTTCAATGACCTATGATTATTACACAAATTCACTTTCCAAAAATGAATCGCGCAAGATCAATCATGGTTTATTGATACAAAATATATCAACCAATATCATGGCTGATATGATTGCCAATGATGCAATGGAATTTTTTCGAAACAGTGCAAAAGGTATCCATTCAGAAACAATTGTTGAAACTCTTTCTGAAGAGAACAATGAAAGTACATCACCTGCTGAGACCATCGAAGTATCTAATGTTACCGATAATCAAGATATGATCACAAAAGATGTAACAAACAAATTGGAACAAGAATTAGACAATGACACACCAGAGTTTAATTAATAAAAACCATAAATTAATCAATTACAGGAGAGACAACTAATGTTAAATCCCAAGTCTCTTATTCCAATGGTAATAGAGACCACAGGTCGTGGTGAGCGAGCATATGATATCTATTCCCTATTATTAAAAAACCGAATCGTATTTTTAGGATCACCCATAAACGACCAAATCGCGAATCTAATTGTCGCACAATTACTTTACCTTAGTAGCGAAGACCCCGAATCACCTATTCAGATGTATATCAATTCCCCTGGTGGTCAAGTATATGCCGGCATGGCTATATATGACACCATGCAGATGATTCCAAATCCAATAAGCACACTAGCCGTTGGAATGACTGCTTCTTTTGGAACAATACTACTCACTGCTGGTTCAAAAGGCCAAAGATATGCTCTACCTAACGCCACTATCCATATGCATCAACCATTAGGGGGAGCCCAAGGGCAAGCTTCTGATATTGAGATCCAGGCAAAGGAAATTCTCAGACTTAAAGATCATTTGAATCAAATCCTTTCTAATCACACGGGTAAACCGATAAAGACTATCGAAGAAGATACCAACCGAGATTTCTATCTCGATGCAGTTGGTGCAGTAAAATATGGTCTTGTTGACCATGTTATGGAAATCCCCGAAATGAAACAAGCTCTTAAACTAGAAAAATCCTAGTCTATCTAGTAAAAACCTCATAAACTTGAAAATTCCTGAAATGAACAAAATCCTTTCAGGAATTTTTTATTACTTTAGATATTCAGAATGTTATTCTGATGAATAGCATTATAATTCACGAACAAAGGTATCACCGTTTGGAGTAATTAATGCAGCATATATCCATTAAACTAAATCAGAATAAAAAAGACGTCCAATCACTCATCATCGATATGGATGGCGTTCTTTGGAAAGGCGAACAACCGATCGGTAATTTAGCGATGATTTTCGACACCATCCGCAAGCGAAATTATGGTTTTATTCTAGCAACCAACAATGCCATGCTCTCAGTGGAGCAATACCAGGAAAAACTATCCAAATTCAATGTAAGCCTTGAAGCCTGGCAAATCATCAATTCTTCTCAAGCCACAGCCCAGTATCTTAAGGGTAAAAATGCTCAAGGAGGACCAGTCTTCATCATTGGTGAGAATGGGATACAAAGTATGCTACGTGAATATGGTTTCTACCATTCAGAAAACAATCCTATTGCCGTGGTAGTAGGATTAGATCGAGAGCTCAATTATGAAAAACTGCGTAAGGCGACACTATTCATCCGAAAAGGATCAGAATTTATTGGCACAAACCCAGATGTAACCTATCCAATGCCAGAAGGTTTAATTCCTGGGGCAGGTTCAATACTAGCAGCTTTATCAGTAGCCAGCGCTACTACGCCAAAGATCATAGGCAAACCTTCACCTTATATGTATACTTACGCTCTCGAAAGACTTAAAACTGAACCTAAACATACGTTAGTGATCGGAGATCGTCTAGAGACTGATATTGCAGGCGCTCAAAAGATCGGTTTTTTGACCGGTTTAGTTTTATCAGGTGTAACAAACCGAGAATTAGCGCTTGATTGGAAACCTGCACCCAATTTTATTTCTGAAGACTTGAGCAGTTTAATCAATGAACTTGAATAATAACTATGTAGAAAAGAGATTAATATTAGACCTATCTCTTGAAGAATTATCGCAAATCCTTCATAGTTGGGGCGAACCTTCATATCGTGCAAAACAAATATGGCAAGGTTTATATAAAAATTATCGGAAAAATGCGTTCGAATTTACTAATTTACCGAAATCTCTGCGCGATCGATTAAGTGAAAACTTCAGATTCCGTTCTTTAATCCCAGGTGATTATCTAGAATCCAAGGATAAATTTACACGCAAGACTTTATTCCATTTGGATAATAACAATGCCATTGAGGCTGTCTTAATGCGCTATAATAAACGCCGAACTTTATGTATTTCAACACAAGTTGGTTGTGCGATGGGATGCACTTTCTGCGCTACAGGTCAAATGGGTTTTAAGAAAAACCTTTCAAATGGGCAAATTACTGAACAGGTCATTTTTTATGCTGATCAATTAAATCAAACCGGTGAAAAAGTAACCAATATAGTAATTATGGGTATGGGCGAACCTTTCCTGAATTATGACGAGACGATCAAAGCGCTCGATAACCTATCGCATCCGGATGGTTTTAATATGGGAGCGAGAAAGTTTACGATTTCAACCGTGGGGATTATCCCTGGTATCAAAAGGATTATGAACTTAAAAAAACAATACAATCTTGCAATCTCTTTGCATTCAATCCAAAATCATACAAGATCTGCTTTATTGCCTATTAATAAAAAATATCCAGTCAAAGATTTGCTAGAAGCATGCAAAGAGTATGTAAAAGTAAGCCACCGACGGATTACTTTCGAATGGGCATTAATAAAAGGTATAAATGACTCAATTGAACATGCTAGAGAATTAGCCAAACAATTACAGATGTTCAAATTTGACGGCTCTACGCTTTGTCATGTGAATATCATCCTACTGAATCCCACAAAAGAATTCGATAAATCTCCTTCAACAATAACACAAGCAAATTCTTTCAAACAAGAGTTAGAGAATTATGGTATTCCTTGTACATTTCGCCTCGATCGTGGTTCTGACATTCAAGCAGGTTGTGGTCAATTGGCAACAAAAAATGTTAAACAATAAGGTTCAATGGTAAATACAAAGGATCAACACTTTATCATCAAGTAGAATATTGCTTATGGAATTAGAAGTCCAAATCGGAGTAGCAAAGACAAAAAAATATGCCACCTCATTCAGTGGGGATACAGTTGAAGTAATCGAAAGACCTATAGGAGGAGTATCTGTTGTGTTGGCGGATGGACAAAGTTCAGGGCATGGCGCCAAATGGATCTCCACCTTTGTCGTTAGAAAAGTAATTACTTTACTTGCAGAAGGCGTTCGGGACGGTGCTGCTGCCCGTGCAGCGTCAGATAATCTATTTACCGAGCGTGGAGGAAAGGTCTCGTCCACCTTAAATATATTATCCATAGATCAACAAACAAAGACACTCGTTTCGACAAGAAATAATCCTGCCCCAGCGATCCTATCCATCCATAATTCAATACAAACACTCAATGAACCCAGTCTTCCCATCGGTATTTATCGTGGTACAAGACCTGTGATTAATGAATTCCCGCTTGAAGAAGGATTAGTTGCGATTGTATTCTCAGATGGCATCGTTCACGCAGGCAACCGTTATGGTAAGAAATTAGTTATCGAGGATTATCTCCCCTCTACCCTGAGTAATTATCCTAACGACCCACAGAAGATCGCTGATCAACTAGTCTTACATGCAATGCAATTAGACCAACAAAGACCATCAGACGATATCAGTGTTGTTGTATTAAGTGTTCTTTCATTTTCAGGCGACGAAATCCGAAGGATGAATGTACGTCTACCCTTACTCACATGGAAATAAATAAGATTTCCATAGGTCTAGTCGGACCTTGTGCTTCAGGAAAAACAACCCTAAAAAATGGACTCGTTCAATATGGATTAATTGTAAAACATATAGCCCAGGAACATTCCTATGTCCAAGATATGTGGAAACGTCTTTCCAATCCAGATATCTTGATTTATCTTGATGTTTCCTACGAAATATCGAAAATAAGGAAGAGCTTGAATTGGACTTACGATGAATTTCAAATTCAGAAAGAGCGGCTAACCCATGCCAGAAATCATGCTGATCTTTATATTCAAACCGATGAACTTTCAATAGATCAAGTATTAAAGGTTACATTAGTTTTTTTACAAGAGAGAGGAAATGAAAACTGATATTCGTAAAACTAATTTTCCAGATAGTTGGACAGAAGATATAATAAGGTGTATAATCACCTTTTTCGCCAGCCTTTGGCTGGATTTTGTTTGATATGGAGGAACCGACCCTAATGTCAAAACGCTCTCAACGATTATTAATACTCGTAATTGTCATCATTGGATTCGCGATTTTTATCGATTTGCCAAACACGCCAGGTATTCATATAGGTGGATTCAATAAGGATTTTGAAACCCGATTAGGTCTTGATCTCGTAGGTGGAGTTCAAGCTTTATTAGAAGCAGATATTCCAGCAGAGACCATTGTGGATTCAGAATCAATGCGTGCCGCAACTGGCATCGTAGAAAACCGTGTAAATGGTTTAGGTGTTAGTGAGGCAGTTGTTCAACAAGCAGGAGATAGAAGAATTGTAGTTGAACTTCCAGGAGAAACTGACCCAGAAAAGGCTCTTGAAACCTTGCAACAAACTGGGTTGTTGGAATTTGTTGATTTCTCGATATTGTCAGAAGCAGAAATCATGTCTCTTGAGAATAATGCAACGATCAAAACAGATTTCGGTCTAGCTGAAGAAGTTTTAGATACAAGTACAATCACATCGACCGAATCCGTTACAGCAACCAATGCTATCAGCCCAACCTTTCATACGGTTATGACCGGTGCTGACCTTAAAAATGTTTTTGTTGATACTAATCCTCAGACTGGCACTTATCAAATAGGATTTGAATTAACCAGCGATGGAGCGAAAATATTCAGGGATTATACATCAGAACACGTTGGTGATATTCTAGCAATAGTGCTTGATAAACAAGTCATTTCAGCGCCTAGAATCCAATCAGCAATTACAGATGGCAAAGGGGTAATATCCGGCGACTTCACCGCCGAATCAGCAAATGATCTCGTTGTCCAACTTCGCTATGGCTCACTTCCGATTCCGTTGAAGGTTGTTGAAATTCGTACTGTAGGTCCGACACTAGGTCAAGATTCACTAACCAAAAGCCTTAAAGCAGGTATGATCGGTTTCATTATTGTGATTCTTTTTATGGCGCTCTACTATAGACTTCCCGGATTAATAGCTGATATCGCTATTATTATCTTCGCTCTGATAACCTTCGCGATTTTCAGATTTATACCTGTTACGATGACTCTAGCTGGTATTGCTGGCTTTCTTTTGAGTACAGGAAGTGCACTTGATGCGAATATTCTAATCTTTGAACGTATGAAAGAAGAATTTCGTGCAGGGAAGACTTTAAGACAAGCGATTGATCTGGGCTGGACAAGAGCTTGGCCATCGATAAGAGATTCGAATATTGCTACATTGATTACAAGTAGCATTCTATTCTGGTTTGGAAGCACATTCGGCGCCACGATCGTAAAAGGATTCTCGCTGACACTCGCCTTAGGTGTAATGGTTAGTGTGTTCACCGCACTCGTCGTAACACGAGTATTAATGGAACTTCTTATGCTAGTATTTAAATCAAAAGACTACGAAAAGTGGTTTGGTATTTAAGGATAATAAAATGATTGATATCATCGGAAAACGTTACTATTTTTTTGCTCTCTCACTACTGATCATCATACCAGGAATGACACTACTCGGTATTATGATTGTCAATGGTAATCTTCCCTTAGCAATAGATTTCACGGGTGGAAGTCTATTAGAAGTAAAATTTGAGACTACTAGCCCTCTACCTGGTGATATCATTGAATTCTATAATCAATTGGGAATTGAGGATGTAAAAGTCCAAACCACAGGCGAAGGTAGTTATGTTATTCGTACTAAAGTATTGGATGATGAAATCCGTTCACAGATCATTGGATCACTTGAGACAGAATTTAATGACAAAGTCACATTGTTAAGATTTGAGAGTGTTGGACCCACCGTTGGAAGAGAAGTGACACAAAGAGCAGCATTGGCTGTCGGTGTCGCTGCCTTGATTGTAGCAATCTACATGACTTTTGCATTCCGTGGAGTCCCAAATTCTATTCGTCTCGGCACATGTGCTATTATTGCGATGCTACATGATGTCGCGATTGTGTTTAGCCTTACAGCTATTGGTAGTTATTTATGGGGGTGGCAAATAGACGCCCTTTTCCTAACTGCCTTATTAACTGTAATAGGTTTTTCTGTGCAGGATAAAATAGTTGTGTTTGATCGTATTAGAGAAAATTCAAATATCTTACGAAGATTACCGTTTGAAGTATTGGTAAACCACTCTATTGTGCAAACATTACAGCGCTCGATCAATACACAATTGATGACCGTTGAATTTATGCTCCTTGCACTTGCACTATTTGGTGGTGTTACACTGCGCGAATTTGCAGTAATTCTACTTGTTGGTCTATTTAGTGGTACCTATTCTTCAATATTTGTCGCCTCCCCAATATTGGTCGTATGGCAAAATAAAGAATGGAAGACATGGTTTAAGAAAAAAGATCAAGCAGTAGCTGTATAGATTATCTTTATCAGGAAGCACAAAACAGGCGCAATAAATATTGAGCCTGTTTTTTATTAATCCTATTAAATTAATATATTGATAAAATCCTTACAAAACAATAACAAAAAAGCACTAATAACTAAGAAAGGTCCATAAGGCAAGGAAGAATTTGGGTGATATTTTTTTGTTATCATCAATAACAATAAATATAACAAGCTTACCAATCCCCCCAAGAGAATAGCTAGAAAGAGACCAATGACAATACCAGGATAACCTAATAATAATCCAATAATTCCACCTAAAATAACATCACCAAAACCTAAAGCATCGGCATCGATCACTTGTTTTCTAACCTTAGACGATATTTTTGAAAACAGTTTTCCGAAATAAAATAGCAAAAGCATCAGCAAAAAACCAGTGATACCTCCGATGATCGTTAGTACTACACTGTGAATTTCAATGCCAACCAAGATCCCCAATATTGAACCAAAAATACTGGTAATATGCAAGATCAAGTGATGTTCAATATCAATGATGATGATTATTGAAAAATAAAGAAATAAAAAAGTACTTAAGACCAACCCGATAGTTACAGGAAAATTGTGCCAAAGCCATATATTTGCTAAAGGAAAAATAATTTCTAATAACCAAGTGCGTTTTCTTCTATATGTTCCACAAACCTCACATTTCCTAGGGAAGAATAGATAATTACTGATTGTGAAAATTGCACCACATTCTCGACAAAAAGGAGGCACCAATTTTCTTTTATATGGCAAACAATCAGAAAGATAATTTAATATGACAGCTAATATCCAACCAATCACGGCTGGAAAGAACCAATCGATAAGAAAAATATTCATTTCTGTCTCACGAGTTGACTTGTCATTGATATCACCTAGAGGTATTATAGCAATTTAGAAACCTAATTTTATCGTAGAATCACAACGATAGGAGTATTTATATGGAAAAATTTATCATCCATGGCGGTGTTCCCTTATCAGGAGAAGTAACACCATCAGGTAATAAAAACGCCGCGCTTCCCATGTTAGCTGCTTGTTTGTTAACTGAACACCCAGTTGTACTTCACAATGTCCCAGCAATCCGTGACGTCCAATCAATGAGGGAGCTGATAGAAAGCCTTGGAGTGAATATCCAAAACATCGATGACCATACCTTACGAATACAAGCTTCTAATGTCCGTCCAGCTGATCTAGACCCTGATCTCTGCAAACAAATAAGAGCTTCAATCTTACTCTCTGGACCTATGATTGCAAGAAGTGGAGAACTAATACTCCCCCCACCTGGCGGTGATGTTATCGGTAGAAGACGAGTGGATACCCATATTCTAGCTTTATCAGCGCTTGGAGCTGAGGTAGTTTATGATAGAACACAACATACATTTAAATTCACTGCAAAACAACTAACCGGTGCGGATATTACACTAGATGAGGCGAGTGTAACAGCCACCGAAAATGCAATTATGGCAGCAGTATTAGCGAAAGGGACTACGACTATACGCAATGCCGCTTCTGAACCCCACGTCCAGGAATTATGTCACTTTCTTAATGTCCTTGGCGCCGATATTGATAATATTGGTTCTAATACCCTTAATATTAACGGTGTTTCATCACTTAAAGGTGGAGAGTTTACGATTGGTCCGGATTACCTTGAAGTTGTTAGTTATATCGGAGCAGCTGTATCAACAAAAGGCAGTATCAGGATCCATAACGCTGGAATAGAATATCTCAATCTAATCGAGATCGTTTTTAATCGATTAGGTATTTCCTGGTATAGCGAAGATAGTGATCTGATCGTCCCAGTTGAACAAGAATTGGTCATTCAACCTGATCTTGGAAATGCAATCCCAGAGATATCTGTGATGCCTTGGCCTTCCTTCCCTACCGATTTAATGAGCATTGCAATTGTCCTAGCAACTCATTCAAAAGGGAGTGTTCTCTTTCACGATTGGATGTATCCAAGTCGAATGTTCTTTATCGACAAATTAGTTAATATGGGCGCTCAAATTGTATTGTGCGACCCTCATCGCTGTATCGTTCAAGGACCTACGACCCTATTTGGAGAAGAGTTGGAAAGTCCAGATATTCGAGCTGGTATGTCTTTGGTTATCGCTGCATTAGGTGCAAAGGGTAAATCTGTAATCAGAAACATATCCCAAATTGATCGTGGCTATGAAAAAGTTGAAGAAAAATTACAAGCCTTAGGCGCTCAAATACAAAGAGTGAAGGATTAAAAATACATAGAGGCAATCATGTTCTGATTGCCTCTATTAAGAATTATTATTACAAAATTAATTTTCTTTTTGTTTTTCTCGATTTGAAGCTAGATTCAAAAATTGATTGACTACTTCTCGTAACATTGGCTCTGGTAATGCCCCTACTTGACGATGGATCAATTTTCCACCTAAAAAGAAAAGCATTGTAGGAATTCCCTGTATACCAAATTTTCCAGCCCAAGAAGGATTCTCATCCGTATTTACTTTTGAAACCAATAATTTTCCAGCCTCTTCTTTGGCAAGTTTTTCTAAGGCAGGCGCGACCATTTTACAAGGACCACACCATGGCGCCCAAAAATCGACTATAACCGGAAGCTCAGATTGCAATATGGTTTTTTCAAAGGCATCATCAGTGACATGAACAGGTTCTGAAATCATTTTATTCTCCAAAAATTTATAATTTTTCAATATGTAAGATGTTATATTTTTCTAAAAGTTACAAAATTTAACAAGTTCCGAATAATCGGGAGATTCACAACCCAATGTTTTGATTTATTTCATTGAATGGTGTAAGATCTAAGATAAAATTTTACTATAAGAATATAAGAAAAATGCAAGAATTACCTATTTCTAATACTGATAAACAAAAAAAAACAGATTATCAGGTCAATATACCTTTATTCGAAGGTCCTCTGGATTTATTATTGCAGCTCATCGAAAAGGCAGAGCTTGATATTACTAAGTTATCACTATCAGCAATCACTGATCAATATCTAAGCTATCTAAATCAAATCACTATTATTTCTAATCAAAACGTAAGCGAGTTCATTGTTATCGCGTCAAAGTTAATCCAAATTAAATCCGAAGCTTTATTACCAAGACCACCTATCAGAGAAGTGGGCGAAGAAGATCCGGGGGAAGCTCTTGCACAACAATTAAAAGAATATAAGCAATTTAAAGAAATATCGAAATATTTAGAGAGTCAGCAAGAACAAAACTTACGAAACTATCTTCGTTTAGCTTCCACTCCGAAGATCGAAAAAGATTTTGATGTTGTAGATTTAAACTTATCCGACTTAATTGACGTTGCAAAAAGTGTCTTCTCTAGAAAAATTGAGGAATCTGAAAATATTAAATATTTAAGCAAACCAAGATTCACGATACGGGAGAAAATCATTTTTATTCGAGACTATCTTATCCATAATCATAAAGGGTCGTTTTTTCGAATACTTCCCAGAGAATCGACAAGGATTGATATCGTAGTAACTTTTTTAGCTATACTCGAGCTTGTGAAATTGAGACTGGTATTCACAAAGCAAGAACAATTATTTGAAGATATCGAACTCGAGAAATCACCTGATTGGCAAAACAATATTGAATTCGATCTAGAGTTAGGAGAATAATCATAGTCCTAATCTTCCAGAATTAAAGTCACCGGACAATGATCTGATCCATAAATATCTGTATGAATGATAATATCAATTACTCTTCTCTCAAGTTTTGCAGAGATCAGAAAATAATCTAAGCGCCAACCGATATTTCTTTCACGTGCCTTTGCTCGATATGTCCACCAAGTATATTCTTCTTTTTCAGGGTATTTCTTTCGGTAGATGTCTAATAAATTCTCTTGTAACAAAGCATCAATATAGTCTCGCTCAATTCTAAGAAAACCAGATGTGTTCAGATTTTGTTTAGGATTTTTCAAATCAATTTCCTGATGAGCTGTATTAAAATCTCCACAAAGAATAATATCTTCTCCTGCACTGTGTAACGTTTTTATATAAGCTATCACCTTCTGATAAAAGTCGATCTTGAATTCAACCCTACTGTGATCACGTCGCCCATTTGGAAAGTAAACATTGATAATGGAAAACCCACTAAATATTGTCCTGATAAACCTCCCCTCAATATCGAAAATTTCAATTCCTAATCCATTAGATACCTCAATTGGTTTCATTTTCGAAAAAGTCAAAACTCCACTATAGCCCTTCTTTACTGCAGGATTCCAATATGCGTGATATTCACTGAGATCTTCGATATAAGTCAAATCAATCTGTGTTTGATCAGCTTTTATTTCTTGAAGACAAAGAATATCTGGATCGATTTTTTGGATCCAATTAAATCCATTTCGAGAAATTACCGCACGTATTCCATTAACATTCCATGTTGTGATTTTCATAAACCTAATCCTAATAATTCTATTCTAAACAAACTGATATAATATAACTTATTGTCGTATTTATTATCGAAAAAGGTAGAGAGCATCTATATGCAAGAGAAACCCAAATTTTCCGAACAATATTCACAATTCCAATCAAATGAACCCGAGCCTACTCATCAAAAAACTTATCCTAAAGGATTCCTTGAGAATATCCGTGGTATAACACGTCTTCTAATCGGTGGCTTAGTTATTGGAAGTGATAAATTATCTGAAGGTATGAATGAATGGGATCCATTAGACAAACCAAATGTTGATCCGCATTCATCTGCTATTTTGGTACATGATGATATCAAAGAGAGAGAAAATATTCGAGATCAAAAACCTATCATCATAGACCAAGAACAGGAAAGCAATGCTGACCAAATCCGTTATATGTTAGTAGGACTTCTTTTTAGGTCTCAAGATAAGTTTGAAGAAAGTATTAATAGAATTGATAAAACAACAAGGAATATTAGTAAAGTATCCAACACTATCCTTTCTCCAATTACTAACTCTTTTATTGGGAAACCATTTAAAAAAGGATTTGAGTATCTTGTAAGTCGCGGGGAAGACCAAGTAAAAGATTGGATACTGTTAGGAAAAACAGAAGAAATTCAGAGTAAAAAGATGATCGAAAATGCTGCGTTAGACCAGGTCGATTCTGCTTTTTATTATCTCTCAGAAAATGAAGATGTTCAGGAGATGATCCAAGGACAAAGCATGTCATTAGCTGGAGAAATAATTGAGGAAATACGCGAGCGTGCTGTGAGCGCCGATAATCTCATCGAAGGAACTATACGAACCATGTTGAGAATGAAGAGTCGCGCTGAATTGCCTGGGCCTCCACTAGAAGTTATGGAAAGAGTAAGACATCCTCATAAAGGAAAAATTGGGTAATGGAAAAAGAATTTATTCATAAAGGGAAAAAGTTCAATCTGGTCGGACAATATGCTGGATTTGTAAGCCGGTTAGTAGCTTTCTTCATCGATGTCTTTATCATCAGTATGATATTGATCACCATATCCTGGTTTATTTCAACATCAATAAAGCTTTTTCAACTCAACAGCTTAGTCCATTCATTTAGTAAATCTTTTCCGATAATCATCACCATAGAAGAGATTCTCTTTAATCCAATTACGGCAAGCCTTTTTTCTCTTCTTATCATTTTTTCCTATAACATTTTCTTTTGGACATTTTCTGGATCTTCACCCGGAAAATCGATTATGGGAATTCGTATTGTTCCTTTAAACGGTAACAAAATATCAATCTTACGCGGTTTGATTAGGTATATTGGATATTATATTTCTGCCATACCATTTGGACTTGGTTTTTTATGGGCAATTATTGATGATCGTAGAATGGGATGGCACGATAAAATATCTCAAACATGTGTGGTCTACACTTGGGATGCTCGACCAGACGAAGTTTTCCTAAAGTCCCATCTGGATAGATTAGCCTTGAGAAGTAAAAAGCTTGAGAAATACCTGAAAAGCAGAAAAATTAGAATTAAATCTAGGAAAATGATTAAGGAAAAACTTAGTCAATAAAGAACACACTTTATTTCTTCCCTTACTAAGAATAGAAATTATTTCGAGTATTGATAGTATTTGACAGAAAATTCATCGATAACAGTAATCATCGATACAGGAACACTATATGCAAGAGATAGCAATTATTGGCATTGGACAAACTAAAATTAGAGAAAGCTGGGATAAATCCATTCGGGAAATTGCAGGCGAAGCGGTTTTAGCTGCGATGCTAGATGCTGGGATATCAACAGCTGACGGTCTATTCATAGGGAATATGATGTCAGCAATGACTAGCCATCAAGAAAATTTAGGTACACTAATTGCAGATTGGATTGGTTTACAGGGTAAAGAAGCCTTCAAAATCGAAGCTGCATGTGGTTCAGGTGCCGCGGCATTGCGGATGGCAATCTTCGCAGTCAGTTCAGGAGAAATGGACATCGCAATCGCATCAGGTGTAGAAAAAATGTCGGAAGTACCGGGGAGTGAAATTACAGCAGCTTTAGCAACTGCAGCAGATGCTGATTACGAAGCTGTTCATGGTTTATCCTTTGTAGCCTTGAATGCGCTGATCATGAAACGATATCTACACCACTACAAATGGAAACATGAAGACTTCGCCCCGTTTTCAGTCAATGCTCACATTAATGCACTAAGTAATCCATATGCGCGTCTGCATAATAAAATTTCTGTTGAACAATATCAAAAAGCGCGCATGGTTTCTGATCCTATAAACCTTCTAGATGCTTCACCAACTGGAGATGGAGCCGCGGCGGTTATAGTAACTTCGAAAAGCAAACTCTCAAATTTAGACATATCCAGAAAGCCAATCATTGAAATCATCGGTTCAGCGTCAGCGACAGATTATCTCGCAGTCCACGATCGAATTAATCCGATATGGTTGGGAGCTGCCGAAAAATCAGCAAAAAAGGCATATGCTCAAGCTGGAGTTTCTCCAAATGACATTGATTTCTTTGAACTGCATGATGCATTTTCCATAATGGCTGCTTTATCATTAGAAGCATGTGGTTTTGCAGAGCGAGGTGAGGCGCCAAGAATCGCATTAAATGAGGATATTGCGCTTACTGGTAGAATTCCAATTGCAACAATGGGAGGATTGAAAGCACGCGGTCACCCAGTAGGCGCCACTGGCATCTATCAAATTGTTGAGAGTGTTCAACAATTACGCGGCAATGCAGGTGAAACCCAAGTTGAGAACGCAAAGATTGGCATGTCACAAAATATTGGTGGAAGTGGGGCAACTATTATTACTCATATACTTAAAGCAGATTAATTTTTTATCTACTTCGAAACTGCAATAATGAGGTACAATTATTTGAAATTAAACACTATACCATCAATGTTATACTTTATTATAGAATTATTATGAAATATAATCTATTATTAGCGATTTTTTCACCACTATTTGTATTCACTATTCTATCTAACCATTATTTATATGTACATCATGAAGGAGATATCCTTAATCAAAAGAGTTTCAATACTGAAGATTACTCAATTCTAAAGGAAAATTCAGGATCAGGAAAATTCTTAAACTATAATTTTTCAAACACCAAAATAGAATCCATTCAATCGATTAATGCAAAAAAACCAACGAAAACTCCGAAGCCAACACCTCCCCCATTGATAATCCCACCTCCCGCTGATCCAAGTATTTCAAACGTTATCACATTTTTAGGTGTTCTTACGGTCATTATCATTGTAGTTGGTGTGTGGATAAATCGAAAGAAGCTTGATTAGATCTATATAAAAAATAACGAGGAACAAAAATGAAATTAGCAATAACAGGTAAAGGTGGCGTCGGGAAAACAACATTGACAGCGTTGATAGCGCAAGGATTTGCTGATATGGGTAGAGATGTGCTCGCGGTAGATGCAGATCCTTCACCTTGTTTAGCAGGGGCGCTAGGTTTCCCAGAAGCACTTAGGGCAAAACTTCACCCTATCGCAGAGATGGACCAATTGATAGAAGAGCGAACAGGTGCAAAACCGGGTACTATTGGTGGTTTTTTTACAATCAATCCCCGTGTAGATGACATTCCAGCTCGATTCAGTATTGTCCATAGAGATGTTCGCTTACTAGAGATGGGATCTGTTGATCTTGGAGGCTCGGGATGTATATGTCCCGAAAGCGCTATGCTAAAAACTCTTTTTACGCATCTCCTTTTCCGAAAGGACGATATTTTATTACTTGACATGTATGCTGGAGTCGAACATTTAGGCAGAGCAACGGTTGATTTTGTCGATGCGATGATCATTGTTGTAGAACCTACAAAACGTAGCCTTGGTACAGCAGCACAGATAAAGAAACTTGCCAATGATATTGGACTAGAAAGATTATGGCTTGTTGGAAATAAAATTCGCAACAAAGAGGAAGAAGAATTTTTATTCACTGAAACTCCAGGTATTCCCGTTATGGGATTAATGTCCGCCACCTTAGAAGTACAAGTTGCCGATCGATTAGGTATTGCAGTCTACGATCATGTTCCCGAACTAAAGGAACAAGCATCAACTATCATGCAAAAATTATTAGAACTAGAAAACGAGAGTTAACTTATTAGTATCATAAAGGATTAATTAATTATTATGACAACAACAATCGCATTAGCTGGTAAAGGTGGCGTCGGAAAAACAACAATTGCAGGATTAATGATCAGGTATCTCACAGAAATTCAAAGCAAACCAATCCTAGCCATTGACGCAGATCCAAGCAGTAATTTAAATATTGTATTAGGTATGGATTTAGAGTGGACGGTTGGAGATATACGAGAAGATATGCTCAAAGAAGTATCAAAGTCTTTACAGACATCTGGAGCAGCAATCGGTTCCCTGCCCGGAGGAATAACCAAACATGATTATTTGGATATGCAAATTCGCTCAACTGTTGAAGAGGGAGATTATGTAGATTTGATCGCAATGGGAAGATCAGAAGGACCCGGTTGTTATTGCGCGGTTAATCACAATCTTAGAGGTGTTATTGATACGATCAGTAACAATTATCGTTATGTCGTAATAGACAACGAAGCTGGAATGGAACATCTCAGCCGAAGGACTACCCGTGATGTACAACACCTTGTAATTGTTTCAGATCCATCCTTACGTGGTATTATCGCAGCAGAACGAATTGCAGAAATCGGTAACGACCTAGAAATCAATATTGAGAACATGTACCTCATTCTAAATAGAATTCCAAATGAATTACCTGAATCGATTCAGAACAGGATTGATCAGACAGGAATTTCACTCATCGGTACAATTCCTAATAACCAGGAATTAACCGAACTTGAATTTACCGGTGATTCAATTTTCAATCTAAATAATGATTCTGTTGTATATCGAAAAATCATTGAGATCATGAAAAAATTATTACAATAGATCAGACTTCATTTCCCTTATCAGAAGAAACCCACATTACTTGATACGGCATTAAATAAACACTCAGGGTTTCTTTTTTTATTTCCAATTTCTCACTTGATAATAGATCTCGAGGATAAGGAAGTAATTCGATCATTTCCTTAGACAGGTTGAGTTCAAAATCGATAATATTTTTAGTGACATTTACAATCGCAATAATCAATTGCTCATGATCTGGTGAAATTCGAAGTAAAGCAAATACTGAAGATGGGGTTGATAATACTTCTTGTATTCCTTTTGGATGAAATGCCTTATTCATCCTACGGAGTTTTAATAAGAAGTGATACCCCTTAAACACTTTACTTTCCCGCGAGTTTGGGTTAGCGAGATTCTCATTTATTTTATTTAAGTAATATTTCTCACGATTGATCGAGCGAGCTCGATTTGATTCATTGACACACGAATAACAATTACGAAATCCAAAAAGACTACTTAAATAGATACCTGGAACTCCTGCCAACGAAAGCATTATCGCTTGAGAAGCTAAAAAACGAGAGATATCAAGCTCTTCTTGTATTTTGTTTGTATTATTCGGATCATTCAATGCATCATAAAGCGTAATATTTAATTCATAGACGCTTTTTGAGCCATCGCTATTCTTTTTGTAGGAAATTTGCCCATTATGAGATATAGTCTTCTCGATCAATGAATTGATTTGATTTTGGTCAAGCAACCCCTTAGCGGGCATAATTCCAATACCATCATGAGAAGCGATAAAGTTAAAGAATATTCCATCCCCTTTTAACCCTCTTAGCCACCTACACATAATTCTTGAATCACCAGAATAAAAAGTATGCAAGATTAGTGGAGCTAATGGAAATTGATAAACCATTTGGGCTTCATCAGTTTGTTCAGTACCAGGGATCATCTGTCCAAAATAACTAATATTTTCTTCGTGCGGAACATTTGTCTCTGAGATCAGATATACCTGAGAGGCAACTTCGTCTAGCACTGCCCTGAAAATTCTTATAATGGAGTGAGTTTCTGGTAGGTGAATACAGGATGTCCCAATTTGCTTCCAAAGATAGGCAATCGCATCAAGTCGAATAATACTTGCTCCTTTTTCAACATAAAATAGAAGTAAATTAATAATTTCAAGCAGGACTTTTGGATTAGAGAAATCAAGGTCAATTTGATCACTGCTAAATGTTGTCCACACATACTCTTCACCTTCAACGGTCTTAACAGGAGTTAATAACGGTAATGCACGCGGTCTAACAACCTCTGAAATATCCACGGTTGGATCAACTCTAATAAAGAAATCACGATATAGACTATCACCTTTAAGAAATGCCTGAAACCAATTACTCTCCCTGGAAATATGGTTGATTACGGCATCGATCATCAAACTAAAATTCATTCCAATATTCTTTATATCATTCCAATCACCAAGTCTTGGGTTTACATGGAAATAATCAATGATCGAAAAACCATCATCACTTGAATATGGGAAAAAGGGTAATAGATGAACAGTTCCAATTATTTCCTTTAGGTAATCAAGAAGGAATATATTTAGCGTTTGTAAAGGATATAAATTATGATTAATTACATGATCAGCATAGGCAATTAGAACTACATCACTTTGGTTGATCTGCCCTAATCTGGTAATTTCGTCGATTTCTAATGAGATTCTCTTCTTATATAGATCTATTAAATCACCGATCTTTTTATTAGTATTTTCAGCAATACTAGGGTCATAAAGCTTATTTAATTCATCTACAATTCTATCTTTTGCTGCCATATTAAATCTAGTCATTTATACTTCGTTGAATTTCCACTTTATTGATCAGCAAACAATAAAACATCTTCCCCATGAAAAATCAAATAATAATTTAATTGAAATTATTGATGATCTCGTGTAGTTTTTTTTCAAGAACTTCGAGAGAAAAATATTCCAAGCCGATATTATAATTATGCTCAGCCATTTCTATCACAGCCTCGTTATTACCCAACAAGCTGCGTGTTTTTGATACAGTATCATCATCAACAAACCCGTCGAGCTCTATAAATTTAAATCCTTTGGGGCGAATATCAGCGTTATATACAGGGTAGCGATTTACAACCAAGAGTTTCCGAAAATAGATTGCTTCTAATAACGCATTCCCAAAACCTTCATAATGGCTAGGATAGGTTACTAAATCAGCGTGTGGATAGGCATCCCACAGAGAAAACTTTTTGTTTCCATTTGTGTTTTCGCGGTAATCAGAGATAATATTGTCAATTAGCGACAGTTTGACAGACATTTTTTGGGCTTCTCTATTTAGCCAATGCCAATATACTTCACCTTCATCGCTGGCACAATGTGTAATAAACAGGTGAATATTATCCATGTTCATTCTATTCACAAGCTCTAACGCCATCTCAATTCCTTTTCGTTGAATGACCCTGGTTGGTTGTAAAAAGAGAAAGTCATCATCATTAATCCCGATATATGATCTAAAATCGCGATTGTATTCGTTGATTTCAGGAGCTTTGGAAGCAAAATCATAAACATTCGGTATCACTATCGAATCAATCCCTCGTCTAGCTTTTAATCGATGCTTTGCGATGCTGTTAATAGTGACATGTTGAATCGTTGGAAGCCTAGCTGGAAAGGTTGTATCCAATAAATCCATAATTATATTTGTTTGGTAACGTTGGCGTTCCCAATAAAAATCATGATGATGAGCAATGGTGTTGATACCCAACTCAGCAATCAATCCAGTCAAACAAACTCCAAGGGGAAGATTCATCGGGATTGTTAACGCATTTTGAACAACGATTAAGTCTAGATTATTTGATCGAATAAAATGACGGATCGGCGCTCGTATTTCATCTGCAATTGCGTAAATCTCATCACATAATTTATCACCATCTCTCTCAAAATCATTACCGAAAGCTCTTTGGCTAATTTTCACAATCGATTGATGAGCAAAATGAAGTTTTGGTATAAGCGTTCCTTCTTTAGCATAACCTCCGAGTTCACCAGCACAGAAAAAGACTTCGTGTCCCATTCTTCTGAGAACCTTGGTCCACTTACCCACTTCCAATGAGACACCATCAGTCCCTTTTAACCGAGTAGAAATAAAACCTATTTGCATTAGATAATCCTCTAATAATTTATCCAATGAGTATACTATATCCAATGTGTAAAGGAAAATCAAAATTCTTGGATAGATTTTGATTAATCAATCTTCAATCAACCCATTCACATTTTTGTTGATTATCTAATTCTTTTCTAACCTTTGACACCTCCCGCTGAGAGTCCTTCCTCCAAAAATTTTTCTAAGGACAAGAATAGGAATACCACCGGTATAGTCATAATGGTGGATGCAGCCATTACGATATGAGGACGAGGGCTCGGGTCATTATAAATTGTATTAATTTTTATGGGCATTGTGAAAAGTGTTCGATCGTTTAAGAAAACGAAGGCATATAAAAATTCATTCCACGCGATCATGAATGTATAAATCGCTACGGATACCAGGGCAGGAATCGCCAGAGGAAGAGTGATCCTCCATATTACGCCTAATCGACTGCAGCCATCTATTAATCCAGCTTGTTCAATTTCTTCTGGAATGGTACGGAAATAATTCGCCAACATATATAGAGCAACTGGAAGCGTTTGAGCTAAATAAGTAACGATCAACACGGGTAAATTATCTTGTACTTCAAATCCTATCTTGTCCCCGATTTGTGCAAGCATTGCAAACAATGGAATGATTAACAATACTCCTGGAAAAAGATAGATCATCAAGATACTATTGAGAAGCGCTTCTTTTCCGGGAAAGGATAATCGAGCAATCGCATAGGCGCCTAAAGTTGATAAAAAAACAGCAATAAATGCGGTTGGTACCGAAATAAGGATCGTGTTTATGATATTCGTTCCAAAATCCCAATATGCGAATAATTCCTGATAAGCCTCCCAGCGAAGTGCACTTGGGATATAAACGGGAGTTCGACTTCCAATTTCAGCATAAGTTTTAAATGATGAACTTACCATCCAGTAAAATGGAAAGAGAATACCAGTAAGGAAAAATGTCAATAATGCAAAAAAGAAAAATCGAGGTAATGTAATCCATTCAGCCATATGTTCAATGATATTCTTAGGGCGTTGATCTTTATTAGCCATACTTGCACTCCTCATATCAATAACCAAATCTGATTATTCCTCATCGACATTTCTCATCACAATTCCAATATAAATCGACATAAAAATCACCAACATGATCAAAAGGATCATTGCGGTTGCAGCTCCTCGGCCAAAATCAAACAAGCGAAAACTAAATTCATAGGTAAGAACTGGAAGCACTTTCGTTCCGAATCCCCCACCTGTCAATAAAAATATGTCATCGAATTTATTAAATGTCCACATTAATCTTAATAAAAATATCGCACCTACAACATACCTCAATTCTGGGATTGTGATATACAAGAACTTCGCCCACCACCCTGCCCCATCAACTTGTGCAGCTTCATAAAGAGTTTTATCAATAGCTTGTAAACGAGCGAGAATCATCAACATCGCAAATGGGAAATAACGCCAAGCCTCAAAAAAAATTATTAGGATCAATGACAAACCTCTTGTAGCCAAATACGCAATCGGAAGTTCAATAATTCCCAAACGCATGAGGATATCATTGATTACACCAGATGGTCTCGGGTCGAGTATCCAGCGCCAAACAAAAGCAACACTTACAATAGGAGCAACATAGGGAATTAAGAAGATCGCTCTTGATAATCCTCTGCCACGAAAAGGGCGATTTAGGAGTAAAGCAGCGATAAGACCTACTAGGATCGTCAAAATCGTAGCAGTGAAAGAATAGACAATGCTGGTTACAGCTGCTCCCCAGCTTTTCCATCCTTGAAATTTAAATGCATAATCTTCAAATACTTTTCGATAATTATCAAATCCAACAAACTGACTGTTAAATACATCATTGAGATTGCCCAGACCTACATTATGAAAACTAATCCAAATGCTAAAGATAGCAGGGAAAACAACTAATCCAAATACAATTAATGCTGTAGGAGAAACCAATAAATATGCCAATCTTGCTTCACGAACTCTAAGTGAACTCTTTTGGGATTTGTGTGTTCGTTTTTGAATTGAAGTTTCCATATTGCAACTCCCTGTTCTTAGAAAACACGTACTCAGGCACGAAGTAAGAGAGGGATACAATGATCTGTATCCCTCTAATGCTGAGTGAATTTATTCAGCCTGTCGTTCCGCTAGCAACGCTTCCACTTGTTCTTGCAACCATTCTGCGGCAGTTTCTGGTGTCATAGAACCTTCAAGCGCAATATTGCTTACAGCTTGTGGTATCAACAGACGACCTTCAATATCACCGATAACAGCTCGCTCAACAGAACCATAATCCGGTCTGAATAACCAACGCTGCATCGTTTCATAACCATTGGTAATTTGTTCAAGCGTATCTCCAGAATAATAATCGAAGAATTCACTTAAACCTTTCCAATCATCCACAGCGCTTTTAAGAACAGGCACCTTTCCCATTGGCGCTAATGCGAGTACATCCTGGTATCCTTCTTTCATGAAATATTCAACTACCATTTGCGCTTCGGGATCTGCACCTTTCATAATACCAAGCGTAACTAACTGTCCGTAAGAAGCTGAACCATTTGGTCCTTTCATTTCAGGAGCAAATCCGGTCTTCAACGCTAAATCTTCTACAGCAATCTGGATATTTCCACCATCATCCAAACCAGAACCTTCAACCAAGTCATCCATAATGTAAGTGCTGTAGAACAACATACCTGCTTGATCCAACTCGTATGCTTCTCGGGAACCACGCCAATATTGTGGTCCTGGAAGTGCGCATCTTTGGAGGTCTGTATAGAACTTCAAAGCTTCAATCATCTCAGGTGTATTCATGGTTACATTTCCATCCGCATCAAATGGCCAAGCATCATTAGACATAGCTACCTGTTCAAAAATCTGATGTCCATAGTTTTGACCTGGATCAGTTCCAAGACCAACGGCATAGAGCAGATTCCCCATTCCCGGAAGTGTATCACAAGCGGTATTAATGGTGTCCCAAGTTGTTGGAGCATCAAGCCCGCCCTCATCAAATACATCTGATCGGTACCATATCGCTTGGATCCAGCCATCATATGGAACCGCTGCATAGTTTCCTGTTGCAGGATTCGTCACCATAGCTAGCGGGCCTGAACGGAAATCGTCTTCTCCAATAGAAGAAATGACCGCGTTGGCAGCTTCCTCATCTAAGATCCCATCAGCCGCAAAAGCAGCAACACGTTCAACTCCCATACGGACTATATCGGGAAGTCGATTAGCCGCTACAGCGGTTGCAATTCGTTGAGAGACACCCGCTTCTTCAATAGGTACTATCCTTACTTCGACTTCTGGATGTTCTTCCATGAAGGCAGCCGCTACTTCTTCATAAACAATCACTCGAGCTTCTTCATTATCAGTCGTCCAGAATTCAACGACGGTTTTATCGATGGGTTCAGCAGGTACTTCAACTTCCACAATTTCGGTAACAACGACCTCAACTTCTTGTGTAACCACAACTTCTTTTTCAACTTCAACAGTCTCAATGATCTTTTCTGGAGTAGGCGCTGTTGCAGGAGCGCATTGAGCAAGAAGTAGCGCAAGAACTACTAAGAATACAAATATAATTGGCGAACGTTTCATTAGATTTATCCTCCTAACAAAATAGATTAATTAACATTTTAAATATTTTTTGTATTAACCATTCATATTTCAAAACCATTAGATATCTATGTCACCTCCTTTCAATCTCACTAAAATCAAAATCTCGGTCCGCTTGATCCTCTAACGATTAATGTTGGAGATAATATGACTTGAGGATGATCAATAATTTCAGATGTTATTCTGTGAACGAGCATCTCACAGAGTTGTCGTCCGATTGAATAAATCGGTTGATTAATCGTTGTCAATGATGGATGGGAATGTTCAGCCATAGGAATATCATCAAAACCGGTAATGGAAATATCTTTTCCTACCATTAAACCCCGTTCTTGCGCGGCGCTCATTGCTCCGAATGCCATTAAATCATTTCCAGCAATAATAGCCGATGGTTTTTCTCTATTATTCAATAAATCATTTGCTTTTTGGTAACCTCCCCTTTGTGTCAAATCACCGCTTACAATAAGCGAATGATCAGGGATTATTCCAGCCTTATTGAAAGCTGCATGTATTCCTTTCATTCGATATTTGGTGAAGGTGAATTCAGATGGAGAGGAGATTATTCCAATTCTTTTATGACCTAGGGTTATTAAATGCTCAACGATCAAGCGCATACCCATTTCACCATCTTCATCCACAAAAGGAAACTCATTTTCATTATCCATTCGACCAAAAGCAACAAAAGGAAATTTTTCATCGAGAAGATAATGAATTCGTTTATCATTCAAACGGGTTCGTACAACAATAAAACCATCAACCCGTTTTGCTTGAACATACTCACGATAAGCGTCGATCTCTTGATCCCCTGGTGTTCTTGTTGATACTAGAAGATCAATCCCCAATTCGGATAGTTGGTTTCCTACACCAGCGATGAATTCACTAAAAAACGGATCAGAAAACCTTGGCCCAAAAGTCGGTAAGATAAAACCAATCGTACCAGCGACTCTTCTTTGCAATCTTTGAGCAGCTGCATTAGGTGAATAACCCAATTCTTTGGCAGTCTTTCGGACTAAAGCTTTAGTTTCTTCACTAATATCATTATAATCATTTAATGCGCGTGAAACAGTCGCTATAGATTTTCCAACCTCTTTTGCAATATCTTTTATCGTTACGGTCATACAAATCTCATGAATTGATTTTTTTGAATAACCAAGAAATATCGCACAACTTAAACGTTTCAGTACTTTAATACTATACACTTAAACGATTTCGCTGTCAATAGGATTATTTGAGAATATTGTAATTTTCAATCATTTGGACTTTTCTCACTAAAGTTTTTAGGATTTTTAATTTCAAGTGTTAAAATATACCTATAATTGATTTAATAATCGGGTTGCTTTTTTTTCAGTGCAGTAAATATCATGAGTGAGACGTCTCTACACTATTCATTAAAAGACTATTATGCAGGTAATGATGGTACCAATGAAGTTATTGTTGATGGTTATTCGGTTGATGTCATCAAGGGGAATATATTTTATGAAATACAGACCAAGCATTTTTATTCACTTAAACCGAAATTAAAACACCTAATCACCTACAACCCCGTTAGGGTGATATACCCAGTTGCTTTGAAGAGATGGATCATCGTTTATCCGGAAAATGGAAATCAACCAATTAGAAAAAGAAAATCTCCAAAAAAAGGTCGGCTTGAGCTGATATTTAACGAATTGATTTATATCCCCGACCTTCTTTCACATCCTAATCTCAGCATCGAAATCATATTTATTACCGAGGAAGAAATCCGAAAGGATGATGGAAAAGGAAGTTGGAGAAGAAAACGTGTAAGTATCGTGGATAGAAAACTAGTATCAATAGAATCCACAAGGAAACTTCAATACCCATATGACTACTTGAATATTGTTCCTTATGATCTCTCTTATGAATTCTCAAATAAGGAACTAGCCAAATCTCTTAAGATACCCATACCACTTGCCAGGAAGATCACTTATTGCCTTCGTTCAATGAATTTAATAAGAATTACGAATAAATCAGGCAATACTTTGCTTTACAAAAAAGAAAAGTATAATACTTAGATCATCATAATTATCAAAGAAACAAATCTGAAGAAATATTATGGAACGCCGCATAATCCATATTGATTTAGATGCTTTCTTCTGTGCGGTTGAAGAGAATAAAGACTCCACTTTAGTTGGAATTCCATTTGCAGTCGGCGGAAAACCCAATGAAAGAGGCGTTGTCTCTTCTTGTTCTTATGCTGCCAGGTTTTACGGTGTTCATTCAGGAATGCCAATGGCTCGCGCTATACGATTGTGCCCACCTCTAAAGATCGTTCCTCCCAAACATTCGGATTATCGAGCAATCTCAAAGGATGTCATGGATTTATTGACTAAATGGTCTAATTCTATCGAACAAATCTCCATTGATGAAGCATTTCTGGATATCAGTCAAAACGAAATAGAAAGCCATGTCATCGGGAAAGATATCATGATGACAATAAAGAATGAATTGCAACTCCCCTGCTCAATTGGGATCGCCTCAAATAAACTAGTTGCAAAAACAGCTAATGATTTTGGAAAAACATCTTCAAAAAACAAAGATTATCCAAAGGCATTAACCATTGTACCTTTAGGGCAGGAAGCGCAATTCTTAAGAGATCTTCCAGTGGAAGCATTATGGGGTGTTGGTCCGAAAACCGCAGAAAAGCTTGCTGAATTAGATATCTTTACAATCGGGCAATTGGCTGAAATGCCGGTACACCAATTAGAAATACTATTCGGGAAAATTGGAAATCAATTGCACACGCGCTCAAAAGGAATCGATGATAGAGAAATTGTAACTTTACACGAACCCAAATCATTTAGCAATGAAGTTACTTTTTCAAAAGATATTTCTAACTATAAGACTCTATTATCAGCAATTGAAAGGTTATCAGAGAGAACTTGTACAAGACTTATTGTAGGTAAATATACATGCTAT
>Ga0172371_10001014_pt1 | contig 44351 bp, 35 predicted proteins | sample Lak12m_FD_114543 | JGI IMG/M metagenome (GOLD analysis project Ga0172371, IMG submission 114543) | Freshwater microbial communities from Kabuno Bay, South-Kivu, Congo - kab_022012_12m | ecosystem: Environmental > Aquatic > Freshwater > Lake | place: Democratic Republic of the Congo: South-Kivu... | reverse complement strand
GCTCTATTTGCTGGTTACGTGGCACCATGTTTCCAACTTTGGGAAAAACCAGCCAATGTTATTTCAACAACTTAACCCCTTAAAGGCCCCCAAAAGCGCCAACAACTGTAGAAGATGGGTTTGACCACCGATGGGGGAAGTTTCTCCATGCTTACCTCTTGCGCCATCACGGGGACAGCAATCGCAAGGGCGCCAATCACCACAGCGATGAGCAACCGAATTGATCTATGCATTCACTCCTCCGTTTTTCGTGCACTGAATGTGAATGAGCAGGGAGCGATAACGAGTCCGCTGCAGCGACCGGTCAGGCGCTTGCATGGCGGCGAACCAGTTCCCGAATGGCTCCACCTTTCTCGTCTGCCTCTTCCAGTGGGGTCTTGCCGAATTCCGACCGAAGGGTGAGCTTGGCGCCGGCACTCAAGAGTAACTTGATCATGTCGCGGTCTTCCAGGCAGATTGCGACATGCAACGGAGTCTGGTCCATATCCCCAACGGCATTTACGTCGGCTCCCGCAGCCACCAAAATCCGAGCCCCTTCGATATCTTTGCGCCAAGCCATAACGTGGAGTGGGGTGTCGCCTTCACTGCTTCGACTGCTCAGGGTAATTGTTCTCTTACAGGTGTCACCAGGAAATAGCACATCCGACACAGACTCAAGAACCTGATAGAGAGAACGGCCTTTGGTGGCCTCAAACGCTGAACGGCGCATATCGCTCACCTCGCGAAGAGGAGTCCTGCCGGGTACTTGGGCCTGATAGCCGCCACTCCGCGTATCCGTCCCTATTCCTCAATAGATCCTCCAATAGCTCGAAGATGCTGCCGAAATGTGTAGGTAGCATCCGCAGAGCGTTTGGCCAAATACTCATCAAACCGAAGCTGCTCGCGAAGCTTCCTGCCACTCTGTATCTCCTGCGCTTGTCGCCGCTCCCGCCGCCAAATGCTGTAAGCAGTCGAGAGAATCTCCTCTGTTCGCCGGCCGGGAGCGAAAAGCACGCCGTCTGCATCCGCGAAAACGACATCTCCTTTTGTCACGGTGAAACTGCCAAAGTAGGCCACGGTCTGCGCGTCCGGATCGCGGGGATCAATTCGCTGGGGGCCGGCCGGATATACACCGTAACTGAAGACGGGAAGACCTATCTGTATGAGCTCCTCAGTGTCTCGATGGCAACCCCAAACCATCATGCCCGCCAATCCGCAGGCTTGAGCTTCCAAGGCTGTTAGGTCTCCGATGCAGCCTTCATCCGTTCGTCCGCGGTTGTCAATGACAAGCATGTCTCCCTGCTGTGCCGTTCCCATGACTTCCAGGAAGATGTCCACGCTCCCATAGTGTCGCACAGGCAAACCTCGACCGGCAACATGACTCCCGGCTATCAATGGGCGAATGCCCGACGGAGCCACGCGAAGGGGAAGTTTCAGACGCAAGCAAGCATCTGCCACAAGCGGGGTTGAAAGTTCGGAGAATCGGTTGCTCAAATCTTGATTGTTCACGGCATTCACCATCCTGATCAGGTCTGTCTCATTCATGGAACCGCGGCCGCATCGAGTCGCACGCGGCCACGAAATTCGTCGGGTTGTCCGGCGTGAACCTGAGGTGCTTGAACAACCCGGATTTTCTGTGGATTTCCACATGTTCACAAAAATCCGAGAAATCGAGCTTCAGCACCCACCAACTCCAACGCAATTTGACTCTTCCCTGAGAGAGGCCGCTCAGGGTAAACGCTTCCCGAACCTGGATGTCGAGGATGTCGGCCGCAGGAATCACGAAGGTGCTGAAGATTGCCCAGCATCGCAGCTCGATACGATCCTCAAAGACCCGATAACTCTGCCACAGATTCTTTATCGATTTCTCCGACACATAGATCGGCACGCCCCAATCCGAGAATCTCATCTTCCTCCCCCTTCCCGTGATCTGATTGCCCGCCCGCAAGGCCACCCAGCGTCGAGGCGTTCCGGGGACCGGCGCCTCGGCTCACTGCGAGGGACAAGCGCCGAGACGCGTGGGGGAAATTATAACACTTGCCGAGAATAATGTCGCGAGCCGGTCAGAAAATGTGCCGTTTCCCGATAGAACCGATGAGACATGAGCGGCAATTCGGCCGAAGAAGAGCAGGCGGAGTGAGGAGGCGGGCCGGACTTCCGCTCGCATTCCTTCTAACGTTTGGACGCCTCGTCCGTCTCAACCGTAAAGAGCGACGGTCCCTTCGGGATGTCAGCGGACGGTTGATCGTTACGGGGACAGCCGCGAGGAGGTGGCATCATGAGTTCTATTCCAAAAGGTTTGACCATCGCGTCCGCGGTTTTGATCCTGGCCCTGGCGGCATTCGGATCGGGAGACTCGGCCCTGGCGAGCACGGCCGTCGTAGTGGGGGCCGACACTCCCGACGGTCTTCTCCGCGTCCGTAGCGGGCCGGGCGCCCAATACGAGGTCATCGGGTGGGTGAAACGCGGAGATGTTCTGGAATTGACCGGTGTGAGAACCAACAGCAACTGGGCGGAAGTGTCCGCGCCGATTCCCGGCTGGGTCTATGCCGGCCAAATCAGACCGACATCGTACGCGCAGATCCCACCGGCCTATATCTATGCCGTCCCCGGAGTGGTGGCGCCATATGTGTACGGCCGTCCGTACCGGGCTTGGGGTCATCGGTACCGTTCGCCCGCACCATATACCGTCCGGTCCTTCCACGGTCCGTACCGCTCGTATGAGCACAGCCCGTACCGTTCGTATGGTCACGCGCAAGGGGTCGCGGTCAGAGTGGGACCGCACGGAGGCGTGGGAGCTCGCTTCGGTAGAGTCGGTGTAGGGGTAGGGCCCCATGGTGGGGTCCGGGTCCGAGTGCGGTGAGGCTGCATGAGGAAATTCGCATGAAAATGTACCGGGGAGGGACTTTTTGCAAAGGGCGGACCGCTTGGGTGAAAACCATCGCGTCCATCGTAAGGCGTCCACCCTTGTTCTCAGCCTCAGGCATCTGTAGGGGCGACCGCCGGTCGCCCTAATCCGGGCGCGCACCGCGCGCCCCTACAGAAGCCGCAGACGCAGTCCCGGACGATGACAAGCTGATCGGTCACTTGTGCCAAGTTCATAATTGTGTTTGCAAAAAAGTCCTCTCCCCGCGTCCCCCTTCAAGGAACCTGAAGCCTGAACGACGGCTTCTCACGGCATTCATGAGCCTTGTGACCGCCTCCGGTGATAGGCCGAACCGATCGATTTCCCCCTCCAGATCGGCAACGGTTCCGTACCCGTACAGATAGCCGTTCACGCGCGCGGCAGCGGTGGAATCCACCAAATCCGTTTCATTCGGATAGTACCGGAGGAATTCCTTCATCAGTTCGCGGTCGTGCCGAAGCCGGTACTTCTGGTGATAGTCTTCCGCTCGGTAAAAGCGTGTTGCGGGGCGGATTTGTGTGACGATGGCGCTGTTCAGCCGCTTCTGGAGCCGATCCCTCGATCCTTCGGCAAGCTTTTTTTGCTCGTCGGTATGGTAAAAGACCGCAGTCATGTACTGCCTCGAGTAACTGCGCTGGGTCGGTCCATGTGCTTGCCAGAAGACTTCAAGGAGTCTTTCGTACGATAATCGGGCCGGATCGTATTCGACCTGAAGGGTCTCCGAGTGATCGCCCAGACTGTGATAGGTAGGGTTCTCCTTTGTTCCGCCGGAATATCCGACTCGAGTCCTTACCACGCCTTTCAATGCCCCGAACTGGGCATCCGGACCCCAAAATCAGCCAAGGGCAAACGTTGCGGTCTCGATGCGTTCCGGAAGCGATGCGTCGATGGGTGGTATGGTTGTCGCTCGTTTGGCGCTCGTCGTTGTGTCTCTCATGATCTTGCTCCCCTGTGGCGCTTGCGCGTCTCCGGTGTCGTCACCTCTCACGGTAAGACCGGACGTGAAAGAAGCAAGGATGATGAGGGCTCCGATCAAAGCGGTCACCGTATATTGCCTCCACAATCCACCCGCTGTCGGCCGGCAAATACTCCGAACCGGGGCATTTGCCCCCCGTCTACTTCGCTGTCCAGCCGAGGTCAATGAGCTGGACCGAGCCGGTGATTCCCCACGCTGCTTTGGAGCACAGAAACACCACCAGGGCCGCCACGTCTTCCGGTTCGAGGAGTTTCTTGATGGCCGCGGGTTCCAGCATGACCTTTTCGATGACTTCTTCTTCCGTGATCCCCCTGGTTCGGGACTGATCCCGGATCTGGTTCTCCACAAGCGGTGTCCGCACGTAAGCCGGGCAGACCGCGTTGACGGTCAGCCCGTGCGGGCCCCCCTCGAGGGCCGCGGTCCGGGTCAAGCCGATCATTCCGTGCTTCGCGGTAATGTATGCCGCCTTGAAGGGGCTGGCGACCACGCCGTGAAGACTGGCCACGTTTACGATCCTTCCCTGAGGTGACTTGATCAGGCTGTTCCAGGCGTACTTCATCAGGAGGAACGGAGCAGTGAGCATGACCGCGATGAGCCTGTCCCAGGTGTCTTCGGGAAAGTCAGGGATGGGATCGATGTGCTGAAAGCCGGCGTTGTTCACCAGAATGTCCAACTGCCCGAAGGTGCGGACGGTCTCGGCGACGATGGCATAGCAGTCCTCCCGATTCGCCAGGTCGCCCGCCACGAATCCTCCCCGGATCTCCGCGGCAAGGGCCCGCCCCTGGGCCTCGTTGACGTCCGTGATCATCACTTCGACACCGTCCGCGGCCAATGCTTTCGCAACGCCAGCGCCGATGCCGCTCGCCGCTCCGGTAACCAATCCGACTCTTCTCATGGTGCCTCCTTGTATACCCCGTTAATTGGACGATAGTCTTGATGCCAGCCATCAGGCGCAACGCACGCTGAAATCGTTTAGTACTCTATTTGCTAAATACGGTGACGAACGTCTCGCTCGCACACCAATCCGTAAAGGGAGGGTCTACCCCCAATGCCGGTGACTTAAGGAGAACCCCATCGCGCCGTGTCGTCGCCCCTGCGAAAGCGGGGGTCCGAAAGGTCCTGAAAAGACCGGGTTCCCGCTTTCGCGGGAACGACGGCGAGCGATTCTGCGTCTGAGTTAGGGTCCTAATTCAACAGCATTGGGGTTTACCCCCGCGCGATATCCCGGTCCTTGTGAGGAGGGCGGGGATAAAGAAACTGTCTCAAAACCCGCGATGGGATGGAAACCGTGCTACGGGAATCGACCAACTTGGCTTTGGGTGGCCCGGACGTTATACGTCCGGGCCACCCCGTTACGCGTTGGCTCCGGATCGTGCCACGATTTTGCGTGCAAACTGAATTTTGAGACAGTCTCTAAACCCCGCCCTACGGCACTTTGTCACCAGGTCCATAGGAGGCGGTGAGCCCGCGAACCGCGTCCTACCCGAATCCGCGACCGGATTTACGAAATCCTGAACTTAGCCCGGGATCCCGGACTCTCGTTCTACACGCGCCGCACCTCGCTTTCTCGCGGCTACCTGCCGCGGGGAGCCTGTGCCTGCACAGGCCGGGTCCTGAGCAGCGGTGCGAAAGGCTCTCACCGATCATTTCTTGTTGCATTCTGTACTACCGTAGTTCCGCGGTTTTTCCAAGAAGGACGAGCGAGACGGCGGATCGTGGAACCACGGACGCGCGGACGCCGTGGTGACCGCTGAAAGGCAGATCTTTCCTCCGGGGGTGACCATTCTACTGCAAGCCCCGTCCGTCGAGTGGGAAAAGGCGCAGCATTTCGGTAGCCTTGCCTCCTCGGAAACGAGAAGAAAGTCGAGCAATCGACTCAAAAAGATTCTTGACTTGTCTTGTAAAGGACATTATCTTGGACCCAATGCACCGATGGAGCAATCGACTGCGTGATCTTCAAGGCGAACCGTCCCAGGGAGGAATCATCACCTCGGGATTTAGGCCGGGAGTACTTTCGCTGTCCCGGAGTGTCATTCAACCACTGTCACAACCCCGTCCGGGGTGGAAAATACTGATCGTTCGGAGGGAGAAAGAGGAATTATGGAAAATACCGTCAGTCACGCCTTGTATGTTTTGGAAGAGCCGGTCCAGTACATCTGCCTGACCATTATGGCCACCCTGTACGCCATCAAGATTTACCAGATCATGAAGAAGCCGGGGCCGCCCGAGAAGGCTGAGCTGAAGGGGGACCGCTTTGCGGGCGCAGTGCACTCGCTGGGCAACGTTCTCAGGCCCTGGGGAATGGAGAGCACCAGGACCAATGGGTGGTTCTACGCGGAGTTCCTCATTTTCCACATTGCCGTGGCCCTGACCATTGGCAGTACGTTCTTCATTCCATTGGTCCCGTGGCTCATGACGCCGCTGGTGACCAAGGTCATCATGGTCTTCATGGCGCTGGCGTTCTTCATCGGACTCCACCGGATCTATCGTCGCATTACCGTGGAAGAGATTCGTATCATCAGCAGTCCGGACGACTATTTCGCCATTACCCTGATGACCGTCTTCTTCGCCGCGGGGTTCATCGCGATGGGGATGTGGCACCAGGGAAATCCGGACACGGGATGGATGTGGGTATTCTTCCTGATGACAACCTTCTTCCTTCTCTACGTGCCGTTCAGCAAGATTTCTCATTACGTGCTTTACCCGTTCGGCCGCGTCATGTTCGGTCAAATTTTCGGGGGACGTGGTGTCTTGAACAGGCATGCCAAGTAAGCATTTTCACAGATAAAAAAGAAAATACGTTTCGGAGGAGATCAGATGGCCGAACCTGCGGGAAGCACCGTAACCAAAGAGAAGTCCAAACCCGAGAAGCTTGGAACTCAGGCAAACCGGCAATGGCCCATCAAGCAGGAGTTTTCTCCTGAAATCCTGGCGGAGATGGAAAAGATTCTCCCCGGCAAGCTGAACAGAATCGTCCAGATGTCCCTGGCCGGTTGTGTGCACTGTGGTCTGTGTTCGGACGCGTGCCATTACACTCGTTCCATTCCTGAGGACAAGACACTGCTCCCTGCCTACAAGGCTGACCGCTTCCGCAAATGGTACAAGTATCGGTACGATTGGCTGGCGAAGGTGTTTCCCTCATTCGTGGGCGCGCAACCCCTGACCAAAGAACTGGCCGACGAAATGTACGACAAGCTGTGGGGCGGTTGCACCATGTGCCGCCGATGCACCTTCAACTGCCCGATGGGAGTGGACTACGGCATGCTCGTGCGAGCCGCACGAGGAATCATGACCCAGGTGGGCAGGGTGCCCAAGCATCTCCAGGACACCATCGATACCCACTACAACGCGGGCAACAACATGGCCGTGCCTCAGGACGAGTTCATCGAGACCATCGAGTGGATCGAGGAGGAGCTCCAGGACGAGGAAGGCTGCGAGAATTACAAGATCCCCCTGGACAAAAAGGGCGCCAAGTACTTCCTCACGTTGAATCCGCGGGAGCCCAAGTACTACCCGTTGACCATTCAGGCCAGCGCCAAGGTGCTCAACGCAGCCGGGGTGGATTTCACCATTTCCTCACGGTACTGGGACCTGACGAATTACGCTATGTTCAACGGCATCGACCCCGACGCGAAGCTGTTCGCTTCGTGGATCGCCGACGAAGTGAAGCGACTCGACTGCGAATATCTCCTGTCCGGTGAGTGCGGCCACGGGTACCGCGGGTTGCGGTGGGAACTGGCCAACTGGCTTGGGGGAGTTCCGTTCAAGATTACGAGCATGATGGAGCTTTTGGCCGAGCTCATTGAGCAGGGCAAGATCAAGCTCGACAAGTCCGTCTGGAAGGGGAAACGCTTCACCTATCATGACTCCTGCAACATCGCCCGATCCGGAGGCGTGTGGGAAGAGGCGCGTACTGTGATCAACGCGACCGTGGACCACTTCGTCGAGATGGAGCACAACTGCGAGGAGAGCTTCTGCTGCGGCGGCGGAGGCGGCGCGCTCGCGATGCCGGAGTTCTCACCACGGCGCATCGCCGCGGGCAAGGTCAAGGCCGACGAGATCAGGGCTACCGGCGCGAACGTGGTCCTTCAGTCGTGCCACAATTGCACGGACCAGTTGAAGGAGATCTGCGACCATTACCACATCGACGCCAAGGTCATGAACCTGGCCGAGCTCGTGGCTCCAGCTCTCATCCTATGAAAAACCGAATGCGGGGGGAGACCTTTTTGAAAGTGGAATTATTCACTTGGGACAGAATGAGCATCTACCGCCGCTGAAGATCCTCACCCCCAACCCCCTCTCCAAGGATGGAGAGGGGGCTTGCGATGCCCCCTCCCCACACTTGAGGAAGGGGAGAGGGGATGGGGATCTTCAGCGGGCCACCCTCTGTGGCATTGGGGGATCGGTCCGGATGAACGTCCGGTCTCTGCCAAGTGAACAATTCCGTTTGAAGAAGGGTCCTCCCCTCGCACCCCCCTTTCAGGAACTTTGAACATATCGGCGGCTCCCGCTCGCGAAGGGAAATATCCGCGATGATTCAGCGGGTTGCACACGCCATCAGAAAGTTCACCGGGAGCCTAAGCTTCAAGCTGAGCTTCTATACTGCCTTGCTTATGTTTCTGGCACTGCTGGCTTTCTCGTACCATTCCATCGCCGCTCGGGAAGAGAGCCTTGTTCGGAAGATGACCGAACAGGCCGTCAAGGATACTCAAGTCATCAGGGCCGCTATCTGGAACGGCATGATGACCAACGACCGGGAAGTCATCAGACAGGTGATCGCGCGCATCCTGCAGACTGCGGGTTCAAGGGGAGGACTGGAACAGATTAACGTGTACGACGCCAGAGGGCGGCTCCGGCACTCCAGCCAGGCCGTGCAGGATCGGGGGCTGCGGCCTGCTCCGGGAGACCCGCTACTCAAGGCCGTTCGAACAGATCCGGACATCCGACAGCGGATCAGTCGGGATGGATCGGTCATTCAGGTCGTCAATCCGTTGCTTAACGAGAAGAGCTGCTCTTCCGCGGCCTGTCACGCTCATCCGGAGTCGGAAGAGATCCTTGGGGCTCTCGAGGTGAGGATTTCCCTCGCAGAGGTGATGAAGGAGATCTATGCGACCAAGCGCGACACGATCGTGTTCGCGTCGTTGCTCTTTTTACTCATCGGCACAATTAGCGGTCTTGCCGTCGTGCGCCTTGTGAACACCAATATTCGAAAGCTCAAGGATAACGCCGCAAAGATGGCGCGTGGGGAGTACGTCCCCAAGGGGCGCGCAGAAGGAACGGACGAGATGGCCGACCTCATGCGTTCCTTTGACAGGATGAGCCGAGAGATCAACGAGCGGACCCGCGAATTGGAAGAGAGCCGACGGCGGTACAAAACACTCTTTGACGAGGCGCCGTGCTATTTCACCGTCGTCGACCGCGACTATCACATCGCGCGGGTCAACAACACCTTTCGAGCAGTGTTCGGCGACCAGGTGGGGAAGCACTGTTATGTCGGGTACAAGGGATTGACGTCCCGCTGCGAGGTCTGTCCTGTTTCGAAAACTTTTGCCGACGGTAATTCCCATCAGTCGGAGGAAGTTTGGAAGCCCGGCGGCCGACGGGTTTTCGTCATGGTGAAGACCTCTCCGATCCTTGATGATACGGGCGCCGTCACTGAAGTGCTCGAGATGTCCGTGGATGTGACCCGTTTGAAGGAGCTCCAGTTCGAGCTGGAGAAAAAGCAGCAGGAATACAAGTACCTCTTCGAAAATGCGCCGTGTTACCTGACGATCGTTGATCGGGATTACAGGATTGTTCAAACGAACAGCCTCTTCGACCGGGACTTCGGCGAGAGTCTCCGGGAAAACTGCTTTCGAGTATACAAGGGCCGTGACTGTCGCTGCGAGAACTGCCCGGTGGAAAAGACCTTCGAGGACGGATTGAGCCATACATCCGAAGAAATCTGGCAGCGCAACGGCGAGCCGACCTACGTGATCGTCAACACCGCGCCGCTGACCGATGACCAAGGTCAAATCCTTGCAGTGCTGGAAATGAGCACGAATATCACGGAAATCAAACGGTTGCAGGGAGAGCTCATTCTTCTGGGCGAGACGATTGCCGGAATGTCCCACAATATCAAGAATATTCTCAACGGTCTGCAAGGAGGGGTCTATGTTGTGGACTCGGGTCTCGAGCGTGGCAAAGGGGATCGTGTCCAGGCAGGCTGGCAGATGGTCAAAAACAACGTTGAGAAGATCTCCGGGCTGGTCAAGGGGATTCTGTACGCTTCCAAGGAACGGGAGCCGGAATACCAGGAGTACGACCCCGGCAAGCTGCTCGGAGAAATCTGCCAACTCTACGAGGAGAAGGCACGGGCCGGCGGCATACAACTCGTGAGAGAATTCGAGGATGAAATGGGCACGTGTTACTTCGACCCCGCTCGATTGCACAATGCGGTGACCAACCTCATCTCGAACGCGGTGGAAGCCTGTGCTTCGTGCAGCAAAACCACGTGTGCCGGGGACCGGATCACGGTGTCCGGTCGTATCGCGGGCCGGCGACTCATCATAGCGGTGAGCGACAACGCGGACGGCATACCGGACGAGGTCAAGGAGAAGCTCTTCAACAAGTTCTATTCGACCAAGGGTTCCAAGGGAACGGGACTGGGACTCGTCATCACGAGGAAGGTTGTGGAAGAGCACCGGGGCACGATTAAGGTCGAATCCCAACCGGGTCGGGGAACGAGCTTCATCATCGAGATCCCGACAAGAATGCCGCAGACGAAAGAACCGCTCCGTGTTGCGGTCTAGGAGTCTCCCGCAAGACCCTTGGGCTGAGAGAAGGCGTGCCACGATTTCGGGTCTGTCCCGGGTTTTGCGACAGGCTCCCAGCACGCACCGGACGCATTGCGTCCTGTAAGTCCCAACTGGAACTGATTTCCCATTCAGCGCGAGGTTCAACTCCGCTCACGATAAGGAGGTAAGCATGAAAGGAATCGGGTTGTGTGCGCTCTTCTCGAAACAGGGAGATTGGGCGTTCGATTATGCGCTGGCGCTGGCCAGAAAGCACAAAACCAAGCTCAACGTCTTCCATTTCCTTGAGTCTCCCTATGCCATTCGAAGAGATGTGGTCTTTGTGGACGCGGACAAGCAAGAGACCGCCGTCGTGACACCGGAACTGATCGACCGCAAGGATAAGGAGCTCCGGTTAAACTACGACGACCGCCTGGGAGATTACACGGAAGTTGGTTTTCGCCTCTGCGAGGGGAGCAACGAGTGGGAGCTCAAGAAATGCTTCAAGAAGGGCGATTATGAGCTGCTCGTCATTGGGTACGAAGGCAAGGGAGCGGATTTCGGGGGCACCACGACGGTCGAGGAATTCGCGAGACGATTCCATGGCCCTCTGGTGCTCGTAGGTCCTGACGCTCCCACCTCATTCGCCATCAACGAAAAGGCCAAGGCGCTTTTGGATCAACTGGATATCCCCGAAGGGAAGTGGCGCCTGCTCAACGGCTCTGAATGACGACCCGTTGAGATAATGCCCGCATTGAGGCCAAATCAATGCAATTGGGGGCACGGCTTGCCGTGCCTTCTCCTCCCCAAGCGCGTCGGTTCACCGCAGAGAATGATGAGGTCGCTGAGAAAATTTTCGCTTCAAATCTCTGCGTTCTCCGCGCCCTCTGCGGTGAGCACGTGTTTCTAGCCGGTATCACTTCCACACCGGCTCGCCGCCTGCAGTCACTTGCTTCTTCCAGGTGGCCTCCACCATGGCATAGACCTTTGACGGAATCGGCACGTAATGAAGGTCAATTGCCAGCTCCGCACCATTCTTGAAGCACCAGTCGAAGAATTTCAGCATCGACTCGGCTTTGGCGGCCTCCGGTTGGTCTTTGTGGACCAGAATATAGGAAGCGCCGGTGATGGGCCAGCTCTCGTCCCCTGGTTGGTCCGTGAGCACGATGTAGAAGCCGGGGGCGTTTTCCCAATCCGCATTTGCCGCGCTTGCCTGAAATGTCCTGATGGTCGGGGCTACGAATTTCCCTGCTTTGTTTTGAAGGAGCGGAAATTTGAGCCTTTCTTGCAAGGCATAGGCAAATTCCACGTATCCGATGGCTCCGTCGGTCTTCTTCACCAGAGCAGCCACTCCCGGGTTTCCCTTTCCTCCCACGCCGGCGGGCCACGAAACAGACTTGCCGTTACCGACCTTTTCTTTCCATTCCTCTGAGACCTTGCTGAGATAGTTCGTGAAAATCCACGTTGTGCCTGAACCGTCGGCCCGGTGGACGACCGTCACGTCCTGATCGGGCAGCCTGAGGTTCGGGTTGACGGCCAGGATTCTCCGGTCGTTCCACTTCTTGATCTTTCCGAGGAACAGATCTGCGAGCAGTTCGGGCGTGAGTCTCAATTTTCCTTTTCTCACGCCTTCAATGTTCACTACGGGCACCACGCCGCCCATGATCATCGGGAACTGCACGAGCCCTTCCTTGTCGAGCTCCTCGTGCTTCATCGGCTCGTCCGAGGCCCCAAAATTGACGGCCTTGGCCTTGATTTGGGCCATACCGCCGCCGGAGCCGATGGCCTGGTATTGCATCTTGAGGCTGGTGTATTGATTGTATCGGGTGGCCCACTTCGAATAGAGGGGATAGGGGAACGTGGCCCCCGCGCCGCTTATCGTCTCCGCTCCCGCCGCGAACGCGGAGGTAACCCCCGCAATGGGAAGCGAAAGACACACTGCCAAGATAAGCCCAAGAACCATGCCGCCGGTTCCTCGCTGCCTGCACGGCTTGCGGGCATCCACACGACCACTCTTCTGCATTGGCTTCCTCCTTACTCATCCGTTTCTTACCACCCGAGGCGCCGGGGCGTTCGGGGAGGTTTCGCGAGATTGCAATCCTGGTGCTCCGTCTCCCACATTCGGTGACGCACTCGTGCGCGACGAGAGCCCGCCGCCGGCTCGAACCGCTTTCCAAGGGGCTCGACCATCGGCGAACCTGATGGCGCCGGCTATCTGTTTCATCGGGGATGGGGAGAGCTCAAGGGCTCCGGAGCTGTCCCAATTAGGCGAAACGTATGTTAGGACGCGGCTAAGGGTCGGTTAGAAGTTGGATAGACCGATCGCCGCGCCACGCTCATGAGTTTCTCGTCATAGCTTCACACTATCCTAACAGTTCGATCGCTATGTATTGGGGGAGGAGACGCGCATGGCTGCGTGCCTGGTTTCACGCGTTTGGTGCGTCTTTCTTCGTAATCGTTCTCCGCGGTGAGCTCTTCTTTCCCGCTGAACGGTTATCTTTTTTCCGATCGCGCCATTGCACGTGGTACGCTCCATCAAGACCGGCTTCCCGCCATTCCCGTGAGGCCAAGGGGTTTCGGCCTTCGGATTTGGCGCTAAATCGTTGTCGTTCTCAGTATGAGGCAATCTTCAACACCAACATGGAGGAAAGAATGGTGAAAAAGTTCGTTTTGGCAGTGATTTTCACGGCGCTCGTTGCGGCGGGGGCCGCGTTCGCGGTTGATTTGGACCCAGCGCTCCCCCAGTACAAGGTAGTGAGCGGAATTTCGGGAACCCTCAAGTCCGTTGGGTCGGACACGCTGAACAATTTGATGACCTTCTGGGCGGAAGGCTTCAGATCCAAGTATCCGGGCGTCAAGGTCGCCATCGAAGGAAAGGGATCCTCGACGGCTCCACCGGCTCTTATCGAAGGGACGGCTCAATTCGGTCCCATGTCTCGGGAAATGAAGTCCAAGGAGATCGACGATTTTCAGAAAAAGTTCGGGTTCAAGCCGGCGGTGATTCGCGTTGCCGTAGATTCCCTCGCAGTTTTCGTCCACAAGGACAACCCCATCAAATGCCTCTCTTTGAATCAGCTTGACGCGATCTTCTCCAAGGCCAGAAAAGGCGGCGCTGCCAAAGAGATTAAGACGTGGGGAGACCTCGGTCTCACCGGCGCGTGGGCTGACAAGCCCATTTCCCTGTACGGACGTAATTCGGCCTCCGGAACGTACGGATATTTCAAGGAGGTTGCCCTCTTCGGCGGAGATTACAAAGACAGCGTCAAGGAACAGCCTGGTTCCTCGGCAGTCGTGCAGGGCGTGGCGTCCGACAAATATGCGATCGGCTATTCCGGAATCGGGTACAAAACCGCAGACGTAAAAGCCGTTCCGCTGTCTCGTGCCGATGGAAAGAAGTGCTTCGAAGCCGACGCGGAGAACGCGTACACGGGAGACTATCCGTTGGCCCGATTCCTCTATGTTTACTTCAACAAGAAGCCGGGAACGGCGCTCAATCCGCTGATGACCGAGCTCATCAAGTACATCTTCTCCAAAGAAGGGCAGCAAGTTGTCATCAAGGACGGCTTCTACCCGGTTTCTAAAGCGCTCGCGGATGAAGACATGAAACAACTTGGGGCCAAGTGATATAGCGCTCCGAGTTGTAAATTGCGGGATCTTTCACAAGAGACGGTTCACCGCAGAGAACGCGGAGGTCGCAGAGGAAATCTTCCCTCCAAATCTCCGCGTTCTCCGTGTGAATCTGCGGCCATCTGCGAAGTCTTCAGCGAACTTTAAGGCGCGTGACCATACTTGTTGGAAAGCGGATCGGCCGTATCAGTTGTCGACGGGAAGACGGCCTCCCTTATCCTTGAACCGATAACCCACCCCGCGTACGGTTTCCACGAGGTAACCGAATTCCCCGAGCTTCTTCCGCAGACCAACAACTTGAACATCCACAGACCGGTCGGTCACGGGATAGTCCTCCCCTTTGACCGCTACGATGATCTGATCGCGGGTGTAAACCCAGCCCGGATTCCTGGCCAGAAGGTGGAGGATTCGGAACTCGCTGACGGTGAGATCGACCGGGCGGTCACCTATCCATACCTGAAACCGGACGGGGTCAATCGTGACATCGCCCACCGTTACGATCTCCGTGTCCGAACGGGAGGTCCTTTTGCTCTTGCGCAGTGCGGCTTTGATCCTCGCGACGAGCACCCGAGGACTGAACGGCTTGGTGATGTAATCATCCGCGCCGATCTCGAGGCCCGCGACCACGTCTGCTTCTTCGGATTTTGCCGTGAGCATCACCAGAGGAATGTCTCGGGCAACAGGATGGCTCTTCAGTTCCCGGCACACTTCCAGCCCATCCTTGTTCGGAAGCATGAGATCGAGCACGATGAGGTCCGGCGCTTCTTGATAAACCCTTGCCAGCGCCTCTTCTCCCGATGCTGCACAGAGAACGTGAAAGCCCTCCTTTTCCAGGTTGTACCGGACAAGCTCAAGGATGTCGACATCGTCGTCGACAACCAGGATCTGCTCTCCACTCATATTCGATACCATACCTTTGAATACGCGACCTTTCAGGTCTCACCGGGACTTCCCGGGACGCATGAAAGGAACCTTGAGTCGATGCATGAAACACAAAAGATCGCATCGCCGTCCTGTCGCGAGCTCGATACGGCGCTCATTCGGGGCAGCGCATGCACGTGCTCGTACCCAGGTTGCGCATACAGCCACGACTCTTCGCGATCTATCCTGCGAATCTTCGATGGTACGAGTCCATACAGATATCACGGCATTTGTAGGGAAACGGTTTCCATTCAATTAGAAAACTGTTAAATCGCGGCTGACTCGCAGCGTGGACGGCAAAAAAATGACTGTGACTCGACTATTTAACCAATTGCTCATATTGTGCTAACAATATTATCATAGTATTATAAGATTGTTCATATCGTGATCACGGGAGGAAACACTCATGGCTATTTGGGATTACAGACCAAAGGCGGACATCTGGACCGGCGTGGCAATTGGAGCGGCCTTGCTGGTAGCCCCAATCGTCATCCCCATGGTTGCCGCGGCCGCGCGGCCTTTGGTCAAGGCTGCCCTAAAGGGCGGTTTTCTGCTGTTCGAGAAGGGCCGGGAGGTAGTCGCGGAGGCGGTGGAAGTGGTCGAAGACCTCGTTGAAGAGGTAAAATCCGAGGTTCATGCCGAGCTGACGGAGGCGGACGAATAACGGAGACCCCAACGAATTGAGGCTTCCATGATTCCCGATGCGCACGTTTCTCACACTATTCCTCGGAGACTGAGGATCAAGATTCCCTCGAAAAAGGGACAAACGTCGTACTTTGACGCAGTCTCGAACCGGTTGCTGGACTGCCCCGGCGTCGAGGACGTGAAAGTGAATCCAGCCACATCGAGCGTCGTTGTCACCTACGGTTGCGAAACCACGGCGCTGGCGGCCTATGGCAGACGCCACGGTCTCTTTTCCCTCAGGCAGCCCAAGCCACGCCCCAAGACACTGTTTCAGAGCGTTGCGGGGGCCTTTCGGTCCTACAACACCTCGCTGAAGGAAATGACCAACGGTGAAATCGACATCCCCAGCCTGGTGTTCGTAACCTTGGTGATCTCCGGGGCCTGGCAGCTCGCCCGGGGAAATTTCGTCATGCCCGCGTGGTACACGGCTTTCTATTATGCACTTGGGGTGTTTTCGAGCGCCAAAGTGGAAGAGATTGACGAGGGTGAAGAGCTCGGAGGCGAGCTGGAGGACGGCGGCGGAGAGATGCCGGATCCCGGCGGAGATTACTAGGAGTCTGTCGCAGAGCTCGAGACAGACTCAAGATCGTGGCACGAGAGTGCCGCGGCTCTGTTTCGTCACCCTCACCCCGGTCCACTCCCAGATGGAGAGGGAGCCGTTTTGAGCCACGGGACAATTCCCTCTCCCATTGGGAGAGGGATGCAGGGTGAGGGTATTTGTGGCACGTTTTCCGTCAACCCAGAGGTTTTGCGGCCACTACTAGATGCTCCATGGCGAGACTACGACACCGAAATTATGTCGGCCAGTACTAAGAACCGAGGCTGATCTTCTTGGACGCACGAATGGGGGTCCGAGACTCCGGTGACGCCGTCCGGGAGAGCGCTGGAGGTGTGCCTTGGGCTCGGCAACCTCAGCGTGCCCGTGTCCGTTCATCTTGATATGGCGTGCGAGGCAGAATATGGTGGTCAGAGAAATCCATACCGCGGTAAAGGGAAGGGCCCGCTTCCGCGTGAAGGGTCTCTTCCGATGTATGACCCTCAAAACGCGTTTGGAAATGGTACTCCCTCAAAATCGGGATATTGCCTCCGCATCTGCAAACGTCCTGACCGGAAACGTCCTTGTTCTCTTCTGTCCTTCCTGCAGCGTCCGAGAGGTATCGGTTCTGATTGAAAGAGTGGCCGTGGAGCACGTCCGGAGTCGCGGGCAGAGCGTCGATCAGGAAACTGTGCCCCGACAAAATCGCCGCGAGCCTGCCGCCCGCACAAGAACGCTGCCTGCCGGCCTGGAAGCGCCTCTCGATACGACCGCGAGGCCGTGGCATGTCATGGAGAATGGGACCATCCTGGATTCGCTGGGCTCTTCGCCGACCTGGGGGCTTTCTGCGGAATCGGCCGAGACAAACCTGAAGCGCTACGGACCCAACACCTTCCCGGAACCGGGAGCCCGCTCGCAGCTCGGCATCTTCATCGACCAGTTCAAGTCTCTGCCGGTTGCGCTTCTCGGCGCGGCAGCCGGTCTCTCCGCGCTTACCGGTGGCCTGGCCGATGCGCTGGTCATCGGAGCCGTAGTGACGATCAATGCGATCATCGGCTACCTGACGGAGAGCGAGGCCGAGCGCACGATCCGGGCGCTCAAGCATCTTGTTCGGCCCTCCGCCAGGGTCTTGAGAGAAGGGGTTCTCAGAGAAATCCCGGCTGAGGAGGTGCTCGTCGGGGATATTCTCGAGCTCCGACCCGGTACGTACGTGACCGCAGATGCTCGGGTGGTCGGGGGAGCTCACCTTACTCTGGATGAATCGAGCCTCACTGGTGAGAGCATGCCGGTTATGAAGACCGACGAATCGCTGGAAGCCGTGAACGTGCCGCTCGGTGATCGGAGCAACATGGTTTTCGCGGGAACCCTGGTAATGGGCGGACAAGGTTCCGCAGTAGTTGTAGCCACGGGCGTGCGGACCGAGATCGGCAGAATCCAGATTCTCATGGTCGAGTCAGAGCCTCCGGAAACGCCCATAGAGCGACAGCTCACCACCATGGGTAATCAACTGGTGCTCGTCTCCGGTGCGGTTTGCGGGCTGGTGTTCGCCGTAGGGGTACTGCGAGGGAACGGTGTTCTCCAGATGCTGAAAACGGCTATTTCTCTGGCCGTTGCGGCCGTGCCGGAAGGCTTGCCCGCGGTGGCCACGACAACTCTCGCGCTCGGGATCAAGAACATGAGGAGGCACAAGGTCCTCATGCGTAACCTCGAGGCCATCTGCACGCTCGGTTCCGTCCAGACGATCTGCTTCGACAAGACCGGCACGATAACGCTCAATCAGATGTCGGTGTTGAGGCTCTTTTCCGGTGATCAGAGAGTTGACGTGTCCGATGGGTGGCAGGTTGCTCATGGCGATTCCTTCGATTCTCAGGCGACCGACGGGGTGTTAAGACTCGTCCAGATTGGAGTGCTGTGCAACGAAACAGAAATATTCCGGAGTAACGGATCGCTGGCGCTCAACGGAACGCCCACGGAAAACGCCCTCGTCCACTTGGCGATGGCTTCGGGTGTGGATGTCCAGGAATTGCGGTCCCAGTACCCGCGTATCGACACACGCCACCGCTCCGACGACCGCCAGTACATGACGACGATTCATGCTACGGGAAACGGTGGTAGACTGGTGGGGATCAAGGGGAGTCCTCAGGCCGTTCTCGCCCTGTGCAGTCGGCAGGTGAAAAACGGCGAGATAGGCCCCCTGGGTGAAGAAGATCGAGAGCGCATCGAAGCTGAGAACGATTCGATGGCCGGCGATGCCCTGCGCGTCCTGGGCATCGGTTTTTCCCTTCAAGCGAGCGAAGGGGACTGCGACGAATACAACGACCTCACCTGGCTCGGGCTCGTGGGAATGGCCGATCCGGTTCGGGGCGGGGCCAAGGAATCGATTCGAGCATTTCACCAGGCCGGTCTCGAAACCGTGATGATCACTGGGGATCAGAGCCAAACGGCCTACGCGGTAGGAAGGGAATTGGGTCTGAACAATGGCAACCCGTTGGAGATCCTCGATTCCACCCATCTCACCAGCGCGGAACCCGAAGTGCTCAGGGCCCTGTGCAAGAACGTCCACGTCTTTGCGAGAGTCAGCCCCTCGAGCAAGCTCCAGATCGTTCAGGCACTCCAGAGCGCGGGTAAGGTCGTTGCCATGACCGGAGATGGGATCAATGATGGACCGGCCCTCAAGGCCGCGGACGTGGGCATCGCCATGGGACGGGGAGGGACGGACGTCGCGCGGGACGTGGCTGATGTGATCCTCGAAGAAGACGACCTTGATACGCTCACCGTGGCAATCAGCGACGGCAGAACTATTTACCGGAATATCCGCAAGACGCTCCACTATCTCCTTGCCACCAATTTCAGTGAGATTCAGGTGATGTTTTTGGGCGGAGCGTTGGGAATCGGGTATCCGCTCAATGCAATGCAACTACTCTGGATTAATCTCATTTCCGATATATTTCCGGGGCTGGCTCTTGCCCTTGAACCGCCGGAACCGGACGTGATGCGGAAAGATCCTCGCGATCCCACGGAACCCATTGTCAAGACAGAGGATTTCAAGCGGATAACCTTTGAAGCGTCCACGATGACGGTCTCCTCGCTGGCCGCGTACGGGTACGGCCTCACGCGCTACGGCATGGGCGCTCACGCGGGCACCATGGCATTCCAGAGCCTCACCGTATCTCAGATTCTCCATGCGCTGAGCTGCCGTTCGGAGACTCGCACCGTTTTTGAGGGCGGGCGATCCGCGCCGAATACGTACCTGAACATCGCGGTGTTGGGCTCCCTTGGCCTGCAATTGATTGCCCAGTTCGTTCCGGGGCTCCGCAGCCTGCTGGGAATTACGCCCCTGACCGCGTTGGATGGACTGGTTGTCGCCGCGACCGCTGTTCTGCCTCTCTTTGTGAACGAAGCCACGAAGCCAGACGGACAGGTGAGCCGCACATGAAAAGAGAATTCATTCATACTTCCGAATCGGTTACGGAAGGCCATCCTGACAAACTCTGCGACCAGATCAGCGATGCCATCATCGACCGGTTCCTTGAACAGGACTTCTGCGCGCGGGTCACTGCGGAGTGCGCGGTATCTCTCTCGGTCGTATTCATCGCGGCACGCTTTGCCTCCGCAGCCAAGGTGGACTTTCCGAACGCTGCGCGCAAGGTCATCAGACGAATCGGGTACGTGAACGAAGAATTCAATTTTAGGACGTGCAGCATTCTTACGAGCCTCAAGGAGATGGCCCCGGAAGACCGGGGAATGGCGGAGCAGACGCGGCACCGGGATGACATCGGCGACATTCCGGTCACCGACCAGGTGACCATCTTTGGGTTCGCGTGCAATCAGACCCCCACGCTCATGCCGATGCCCATTTGGCTCGCTCACAAGTTGGCGAAGGGGCTTTCGCGGGTGAGAGTGGACGGAGTGCTGCCGTACCTGGCTCCCGATGGGACGACCCAGGTGGCCGTAGAGTTCCGGGACCGGCGGCCCACCCGAATTCACAGCATTGCCATCAACACCAGCCAAACGGATCGTACTTACCCCAGGCCCGATCGCCTGAGAGACGATATCCTGGAAACCGTCGTGAGCAATGCCTTTCTCGATGAGCCGCTCAGGCCCGATGCACAGACGAAGATTTTCGTCAATCCCGGAGGCCCGCTGAAACTGGGCGGTCCCGGCGTTCACTCGGGACTCACGGGGAGAAAGAATGCAATAGACACGTACGGCGGGTTCTCGCGCAACAGCGGTTCAGCGCTCAGCGGAAAAGACCCCTTGAGAATCGACAGAGTGGGGGCGTACGCGGCCAGATACGCGGCCAAGAACGTGGTTGCAGCCGGGCTGGCGGATCAGTGCGAGGTCATGCTCAGCTACACCATCGGACTGTCGGAACCGGCGAGCGTGCAGATAGAGACTATGGGAACCGGCGCGATTCCCGACGAAGATATTGTCATGAGAGTAAGAAGGAACTTCGATTTCACGCTGGGTGGAATTATTCGACGGTTCGACCTGCGAAAGCTTCCGTCCCTCTCCAAAGGCGGATTCTATCGGAAACTTGCTGCGTACGGCCATTTCGGCCGTGTCGACGTTGATGCGCCGTGGGAAAGAACCGACAAGATCGATGCGCTCAAAGGCACGTGAGGCCGACTCGATCAGTATGGCCTGATGATGGCCCGTGGGAAAATCGGAAGGGTTTGACTGTTCTCAGATAAACGCGGTCAGCACGGCAAAGGGCGTACCCTGAAGCGCCCGATCCAGAACCAGACCCAAGAGCGCTTTTGATGCCGCTTCCGCGAATCGAGAGCTGACCGAATCCACATGATTCCGATGGGAAATCGAGGCATTGAGATCAAGGTAGCCTTCCCGCGCGACCAGGGCGAGAATAGTGCGGCATTTGATCATCTCGGGGTTGAACTGCACCAGCACGCTCCCGGTCACCGTGTTGACGGAGACCGATTCAACCCCCGATGCACGCTTCACGAGATTCTCGAGTGTGCGCGCAGCCTCGGGATTTCTCTTCAAGGCAGGAATCTTGATTCGCACCCGTCCTGGAACTTCATGCAGATAGTAGCCCATTCCGCTCTCCTTCGTTTTTCACTCCCGTTCGGCTTTCCAGACCGCTTGCTCCTCGTTCTCCATGCTCCTGATATCTGATATGCCGCAGAGATATTAGAGCTGTGTTAATGCCCTGCTAGTTGTTGGTTTGCGGTTTCTGTATCGCATCCGTTGGCCCGGATGCTGCTGCGTCCAGGCGCCGAACGCACGGGAGGCTCCTGATCGGAGGCGTTTCGTTGCCGCGATGTTCAGGCCGCGGGGTCATAGGTCGCCTGCTCGTCTCTCTCACACGCGGCAAGGAATTCCGCCACCTGGGAGTGCCCCATCCGGAGAGCTACTTCCAGAGGTGTGTTCCCTTCACCGTTCTTCTCCCGGATGTCTCCGCCACTACGGACGAGGCACTGCACGACTTCCAGGTTCCCTGCCGCCGCGGCCAGACCAAGCGCATTCTTGCCGTCTTGTGAAGCCGCATTGATATCAGCCCCTGCGCGTACAAGGATTTCAACCGACTGCGGGCAGCCGGCGAGAGATGCCTCCATGAGCGGAGTCCGTCCAAAGGCGTTGCTCTGATTGACGCACGCGCCGTTGGCGAGCAGGATTGCCACCACGTGCGGTTGGCCAACGATGCAGCCGGCCAGGAGGGGAGTGGTGCCATACCGGTTGGTGGCAAGCACATCTGCGCCTCGATCCACCAACATCTTCACCAGCTCGGGATGACCCGCAAAACATGCTTCCATGAGAGCCGTTCGCCCGTCATGATCCCGGAGGTCGACTCGAGCACCGAAGTCGATGATCTCCTTTGCGATTTCGAGCTGCCCTGCGACACTGGCAAACATGAGCGGCGTGGCTCCAAGCAGCCGGTCCTGGGCATTGGGATCGACCCCCAGCTCCAGGAGAATTCGTACGCGCATTCGATCTCCGTCCAGAGAAGCCCTCAGCAGCGCATCCTCCGCCTGATTCCGGCCGAAGCTTATCGCAACGGACTCAGTCGCGCTGAAACCGTCGTCTCCCGTCTGTTCGGCAACGTTTGACGTCGTTCCCACGGTATCGATTTTCAGATTTGCCATATCTTCACCTCACAACGTTTCATTACTCTTTTGGGAATCAGCATGAAGTTCGAATGCTAGCGCTTGATTAAGGTTCCGCCAGATTTCCGCTAACGAGATCGGCAACGAAGTCACATTTAGCAATTGCCAAAAATAATGTCCGATTGTGGAGAGAATGATCCCGGTAGGGGCAGACCCGTGTGTCTGCCCCTGGACAAGGGCGCACACGCGGGTGCGCCCCTACCGTGGGTCTTCCTTTCGGTAAACGCCCTCGCCCATTCGGACAAAACTTTTGGCACACACTATAATTCGCCAAACACCGTGAATCGACCTTCATAGCAAAAAACTGGCACGATCCTCATCGGAGACTAACCGGGGATTGATTCAAGGAGAGTTGCGGACCGAATAGTCCCGGGCAATGACTCGGCCCTTTCTTATGGAGGAACGTGTTGGGAACCTTCAAGACGACGTCGAGCACGTGTACGATCGATCGACGCCTTCTCTCGCCCGAGAAGATCAGAGAAGCCCTCGGGATTCCCGGTCCCAGGCGGGAAGGATTCATTGAAGCGCTCCCCTTCACCGCGGACGATGTCACCGCGGGTTGTGAGAATGAGCTTCAGGTAGCAGTGGCGGGTGATCGATGGCACGCGGATCTTCCTCTGGCGATCCAGAATTCGAATTACTTCGGCAACATCGTCAAGAGAGTCGCGTCGGGAGACACATCGCGGAAGGCCGTGACCGACCTGGAGAATTACCTCGAGAGCAATGCCGAGGGGATATGGGAGAATAGCTGGGTCAGGTTCCCGAAACGTCGTCTGAGCTCGCTCGCGGCGGAAATTCTCCATTCCGATCTGCTCGCGGACAAGACGAGACCGGACGGCGATCTCAGAGGAGACGCGGGAAAATTCCTCAACCATTCCAGCGGAGAAGAATTTGTCAGGGTTCCCATCAGCTATCTGTTGAAGCTTTCCCTGGCCGACGTCCTGGGATCGCAGAATCAGCTCCCCGAGCGGATCGTGAAGACCGGTCGGAGAATCATGGGCCATCTTCTCAACGACAACACATCACCGGAAACCCACTCGTTCCACATCGTCATGCTGCGAGGCCCGACGGGCCTGGGGAGAGCGCTGGCCAAGGAGACTGCGAAACGTTTCCTGCTCACCCAACTGCTCGGGATGTACGCGAACCGGGCGTTTGAACTGGAAGAGAGCGGCCAGAGAGCGCTCATCTATTTCTCCCCGCATCCGCCGATTCGCCAAAAAGAGCTCAACGATTGCATTTCCGATTCATTCTATCGAGAGCTCTTCATGAGTCCTTGCCTCTCCGGATGGGACAATGGCCTGGAAAAACATGACTATATGTGCCTGTGTCATCAGGTGCTGAGCCGCAGCCAGCTCAATGCCGTGGCCAAACTACGGGAAGCCGGCATCATCACGAGGAACCTCGTGGTACTACCGACCGTCTCCAATATCAGCCTCGCAAACAACGGAACCCACATAAGCCTCGGCAGCCTCAAGCTCTCCCGGCACCTCGCGCAGGCGTCGTCGTCCTTCACACGGATGCATGAGAAATACCTGGGAGACCTCGTGATCAAAATCGTGGAGCATTTCTTGCCTCTGTTCGTGGGCACGTACAGCGCCGCTCCCTACCGACTGGCCTTCTCGGATTTTCATCCTGAAAAGGTGCTGGGCTTTCTCCCCCACGAGCTGGACTACACCCACCTGAGAATGGTCTGGCGGCGCTGGAAGAAGAAGGCGCACCTCAAGATCCTCGGCCGGCCCCTTACCCCGTTCGGGCTGCCGGCACTCGACCGGGTGATCAGTTCGGCGTTTCGCATTCGAGGCGATTTCGTGCCGGACTTCCGCCTCGTGGATTATCCGGTCTGCCTCATGAGCACCGACAAGAGCCCGGCCTGCGACGGAGCTCCCGGAAATGAAGAGCGTCTAAAGAAGGATCTGGTGGATCTCGGTGTCTTTGACGACCACATGAGACTCTACCTCCCTTATCGGCTGAGGGAATTCGCGGCCATGGGCTTTTCCGGCTTCGAAGGCCGTCACTATAGCCTGTTCGGGAGCCTGAAGAGCGATCTCGCGCACGCGACCAACCTGCAAGCCCTCGTGACCGCGCTGGCCTTCAAGTACGCGCTCCAGGGAATGATCACCCATGCGCACATCCCGGACACGCCGTCCACAGAGAGCGAGCGGCGGCAAGTGTTCTTTGCCGCAGCCATCGGCCTGCCCACCTTCTACGTCAGCAGCGACACCGGGAATCTCCTCATGAGGAAACTGATCGATCGCACGCGGGGGGTTCGGTACAGCAGACGCTACGCGGGGTACCGCCGTGTGTACCTCAGTCAATTCCGCCTGGCCCTTGCGGAGACCCTGGTGGCGGATGCCTCGGACCTTATCGAGCTCATGGGCATGGGAGAGACGATTGCGGATCTGATGGCTCGAGTGAAAGACTATGACGAATGTTCGGTTGCCGGAAAGCTTTCTAAAGCCATTCTCGATCAAACCGGAGCGGCATCTCCACTACACGTCGAGGCCAAAGAGTTCAATATGGCCACGGAACGCTACTACCGCGACACCCTCAGGAGAGATCATGTGCAGGAATCGTTTCGCTTCATGGAAGAAGACCTCCGTGACTTCGATCGTGGCGTCTCGCCGGGAGGCCCGAACGCCGATGCGATCCGTTTGGCCATTGGTGAGACGGAGATGTCAGCGTTCCTGGCGTCAGTCAAAGAGGGGGTCATGACCGAAAGCGCGTCCGCAGACGAACTGCGTAAGCTCATCAACGTGCTTCTCCTGTCGATTTCCCATGACATTTCACACACGGAGCGTGCGCTCCACGGTACGGTAACGAATGATAGCAATTCAGCACCAGTATATCGAGCGGCATACGGGGAAGATTTGCACCGAACCGCTTCTGTGGGATAGGTCGATCCGAATACTCTACACCGAGGTTCGGGAGTATGCGCCGAGACTCTTTCGCGCTCTGGTGAGTCCTCATGCGAGCCGAATCCTCGGGTTCATCAATTTCGATCTTCCGGTGGGTCGCACCACAACGGGGTTCATGAAATCCTGCGGCGTGAATCTCGATGAATGCCTGCAAGACCCGAAAACCCTCGACACGGCCCGCAAGATCTTTGAGCGCCAAATTCGTTACTGGGAGTGTCGTCCCATGACAGAAGACCCGTCGGCCGTGGTCTCTCCCGCGGACGCCCGGGTCATCGTCGGATCGTTGGATGAGGTTTCCAGCCTGTTCGTCAAGAATAAGTTCTTTCACTTCACCGAGCTCCTGGGAACGGACAAAGGGCAATGGCACGAGGAATTTCGAGACGGAGACTTCGCCGTGCTCCGCCTGACTCCGGACAAGTACCACTATAACCACGCGCCAGTGGCCGGCGTGGTACGGGATTTCTATGAAATTGACGGGGGCTGTCATTCGTGTAATCCGAGCGCGGTCGTGTCGCTGGTGACACCCTTTTCCAAGAACAAACGCGTCGTAACGATCATCGACACGGACGTCCCCGAAGGAACGGGAGTGGGTTTGGTGGCCATGATAGAAGTGGCGGCCCTGATGGTGGGCGAGGTCGTTCAGCAGTACAGCGAGCGAGGGTACGACGATCCGCGTCCCGTTTCGGTGGGGATGTTCCTGCAAAAGGGGCTTCCCAAGAGCCTCTATCGGCCGGGAAGCAGCACCGACGTGCTCCTGTTCCGGAAAGACCAAGTCAGATTCGCCGAGGACATTGTCGACAATCTCCGGCGCCTCGGAATAGCGAGTCGCTTTTCCGCGGGATTCGGACAGCCGCTCGTGGAGACCGACGTGAAAGTGCGATCCGTAATCGCTGCCGGTGTGAAGGAATGACCGCACCGCCGTGAAGATCAGCCGGATTACGGTGGAAAAGGGAAGGTAAATGTTCGAGAGCTTGTTCCTCCTTGCATTCTCGTTCGTGGTGGGGAGTCTCTTCATCTGGGCGTTCAAGACCCTGCCCGGCGAGGGGTGGCAGATCCTGGCCAGCGTTCCGGTGGCTCAAGAGGAGCCTCACACTTGGAAAGGGCTGAACCTCACATACTACGGACTGGTATTGGCAATCTCGGTTGTGGCGGCCCTCGCGGTCTTCCTGGTTCTCATGGCTGCTGTGGACGTCCCGGTATTGCTCGCGCTCGCGGTTATCGTGGTGATCTTCGGCGTGTGCGTTCCCGCGGCCTCGGTGCTGGCGAGAATTGTCGAGCAGCGGCCCAATACCCTTACGATCGGGGGTGCGTCGTTTCTCGGCAGTCTGCTCGCTCCGGGAGTTGTCTGGATGATCGACTTCGGAACGAGAGCGGAAGGGGCTCATTCCATGCCTCTGATGCCGGCCTTGGCCGCGATGTCGATGGCGTACGCGCTCGGTGAAGGAATCGGCCGACTGGCTTGCATCAGTTACGGATGTTGCTACGGAAAACCCCTGTCTGCATGCCATCCGATCGTCCAGCGCCTCGTGGGCCGACATTCCTTCATCTTTCGCGGCAAGACCAAGAAGATCGTGTACGAGAGTGGAATGGAGGGGGTGGAAGTCATCCCGATTCAGGCCGTTACCGCAGTGATTCTCGTTGCCACGGCCCTCGCGGGAATGGCGCTCTTCCTGAACGCCGCGTACACTGCGGCATTCCTTGGTTGCATGGCAATTTCCCAGGGGTGGCGTGCGGTCTCCGAACACTTCCGGGCAGATTACCGGGGCAACGGAAAGCTCTCCGCGTACCAGATCATGGCTGTCCTGGTGCTGGCATATTCAGTCACCCTGGCGCTGTTCATCCCCGGCGAACAACTGCCGCCACCCTCGCTGTTGCGCGGGATCAAGGCCCTGTGGGACCCTGTGGTCATCCTTTCCATCGAGATGCTCGGGTTGTTGGTGTTCCTTTACACGGGACTCAGCAAGGTCACCGGTTCACGGATCTCTTTCCAGCTCCTGAATCAGCCCATCGACGATTCGCCTCCCGGATGATGGCGGCCTATGCGGACGGGCTCGGAACAACGGAATAAGACTCCTATTCACCCGACTCAGCCTTGACTCCAACCCGGAAGACGATCGCTGCCGCGACCAGGAGAGCGGCCACGATTGCGAACGACAACCGATAATCGGCTCCGGAGCCGGTAAGGCCTATCAGCGCCCCTGCGACCAGCGGCCCTGATGCGTGCCCTACGTCGAAAATGGTCCCAAAGGTCCCCATGGCACAGCCGAGCTGGTCTTCCCGGCAAAAGTCCGCCACGAGGGCTGCCGCTGACGAGGTGACGACCGCCTCCCCAAGTCCAAAGATGGCAGCCAGGACAAGAAGCACGCCGAAACTCTGGAACCACGGTATCAACACGAAAGGAACCGCACAGACGAACATGCCCCAGAATAAGAAGTTCCGGCGACCGTGCCGATCCGAGGCCTTTCCCATGATGGGCTTGGAAACAATCGTGACCGCGATCTGTATGCCCCAGAGCAGCCCCGCCTGGAATGCCGAGAATCCGCAGATCACCACCGCATAGATGGGAAGGAATGCTTCCAAAGCTCCGACTGAGAGGTTTTGGAACCCCTCCATATTGCTGGTGAGCAATACCCTGCGATCCATCAGGATTTCTCTCACTCCGGTCTGAAATCGGGTCAAAACGGCCTTCATGGCACGACCGTTTTCACGCTCCGGAGAATCCCATTTCCCTCGCATCGCCCACAGTGCGATCAAAAAGGAAGCCATTCCCAGGGCTGCTACAACTCCATAGACTATGTGGAAATGGCTCAGCCTCGGATCATTCCCTCCCGACAGCCATGTCAAGAGGAATCCTCCAAGCGGTGCGCCCACAAGGTTTCCGATGATGGTTACGGAAGAGAACCAGGAGAGCATCTCGGCACGTTTGCCTTGGGCAACGCTTACAATCACCGCCATTGCCACGGGACCGTAGATTGCGGTCGCAAATCCGTGAAAGAAACGAACCACAACCAGCGCCTCGTACGATGAAACAAAGAGGTAGGCAAAGGGCACGACGGCAAACACCACCAGTCCCATGAAGAGCGTGCGGGTCCTGCCGATGACGTCGGACAACACGCCTGCCGGCATTTTGAAAAAGATGCCGGTCACCGTGGAAATCGCAACGGCAAAACCGATTGCCTCCGGCCCCGCGCCGAGCGAAGCCGCAAAGAGCGCCAAGACCGGAGTCCGTGCCAAAGCATAGGAGGCTCGGGCAAGGAACCCCACAAGGCACAGACCATTGAACGTGGCGCTGAGGGTTCCATTTGCGTCGGCGCCGTCTACCGGCCCAACGAGCGCTTTTGTGTTGGATTGTGTCATGTCCGGTCTCTCCATGGAAGCCGCCGCAGGCCCGTCAGGGCCCCGGGATCTCCTATTTCTCCAAAGAAGCGTGCCGGCAGGACGGGAAGACCCGGAGAAAGCAAATGACGAGGGCCTTGACGACATCCGCTCGATTTCTTCGCATCACCTGCGTCGAAAATACTCGTACAGGTCGTCGAGAAGCGCACTGCCCCGCTCGATACGCGCTTCGTCGGATTGGTGTGCCGACGTTAACCCCTCCATGAGTCCTCCGATTCCCGCGGTCTCGGGTTTCTTGAATTTCGCGTCCTTCAGGTCCAGGTCGTGAATGATTCGAGCTATCTGTTCAAGAACCCTATCATCGGGAAAGAAGCGCTGAAGGAGCACTTCAAAGGTGCAGCGATCCCCTTCGTGGGTGAACTCTCCGTCGAACATGTCGAACCGCAGTTCGCCGGTTCTCGGCCTGAAGTTTTTTCCCGAGACAAATCGGAACCGGGCGTCGGGATCGATGAAACGCCGAATAAGCCACGCACAGGCGATGCGATCCACGTACAGACCCTTCCGCGTGACCCAGGTTCGGCTGCGCAATTCCTCAAGGTCCGGCTTGGCGGTTTTGGTCCCCTCGGTTTCATTCCTTTTTCGGGTTTCTTTCAGTCGAGCCTCGAGTTGTTCCAGTAGTGCTTCAACAGGCCCGCGTCCGGCAGCGGAGAAGAAATCCAGAGAAGCGACCGAGGAAAAATTCCTCTTGAGGCGGGAAAGCCTCGCATACAGTCGGGCGGCCTCTTCGTCGGTGATAGGGGCCGCGTGGGGTACGGAATCCAATGCGGACCTGACTTCATCGGCAATCCGGGCGTAATCCGCATCCCTCGCGACTTGAAACAGGGCTTCAACGTGCTCGTCCGTCAGCCCTTCGATGAAGCCGGCCGTACAGATCGAAGCTTCTCCCCCTCCCTCGATGATCTCCCGCAAGACCCATTGGAAATCCTCGAGAGTCTCTTCGTTCCTCGGGATCACGTACACGGAATTCTTGATCGCCACGGCCCCGAGGCTCTGAAGCCTCCGCCAGATCTTCACCCTGAAATAGGCTGGTTTGAGAGGAATCTGGTGAATGAGGAGCAGCCATTTTCCGTCGGGACATTCGCCCATCGAGAGGACCTCCGCATAACGCTTGACACTATTATGATACATGCGTATCATCTGTCAAGCAAGAGCCGTTGATCCCCGTTCGCGCTTCGGATTCGGTCCGGTTCTGTTTCGTGAATCGATAAAGCCGAGTTGTCACGAGGCATTCGGCTTCCCGGGCCCTGTTGTGAAACGTGAAGAATTCGCAATCATCTATGAACGATAAGGAACAAATGGGCGCTCACTCCATGGAAACGCAAGAGAGCGTTTGCGAGGGCGCACCCAGGACTTCCGTCCCGTTCCGGGAAGCCTTCCGGGTCTGGGTGAAGGTGGCGCTGAACAGTTTCGGAGGTCCGGCAGGGCAGATTGCGGTGATGCACCGATACCTCGTCGAGGAGAAGCGGTGGATCAGCGAAAGCCGTTTTCTTCACGCCCTGAACTACTGCATGCTTTTGCCCGGGCCCGAGGCTCAACAGCTCGCGACGTATATCGGGTGGCTGCTGCACAAGACAGCCGGAGGAGTGGTGGCCGGAAGCCTCTTCGTTCTTCCCGGATTTATTTCCATTCTGGTCCTGAGCATTCTCTATGCGGGCTTTCAAGACCTGAGCGTTGTGCAATGGCTCTTCTTCGGCCTGAAACCGGCTGCCCTGGCAGTGGTCATCGACGCTGTGCTGCGGATCGGGAGGCGGGCTCTCACGACTCGTGTGATGGTGGCCGTGGCCGCGCTGGCTTTTGTGGCCATCTTCTTCGGTCACGTTCCGTTCCCGGCCATCGTATTGTCAGCAAGCCTTTTCGGGTATATCGGCAGTCGGCTCCGACCCGACTGGTTTCCCGTAACTCGGGCGCACGCGCACGAATCAACCGACTGCGACGTGCCTGTGGTTGATGCCATTCTTGACGAGCCGGGCCTGAATCATACCCATCCGTCTCTCGGTAGATCGTTTCGCGTCGCGGCAATCTGGTCGGTTCTCTGGTTTGCTCCCATCGCTGCCATTCTTCTGTTCATGGGCTCGGAGAACGTCTACTTTCAGGAAGCGGTCTTTTTCAGCAAATCTGCTGTGGTAACCTTTGGAGGGGCTTACGCGGTGCTCGCCTATGTGGCTCAACAAGCAGTGGAGACGTATGGCTGGCTCAAACCGGGTGAGATGTTGGATGGTCTCGGCCTGGCGGAAACAACTCCCGGCCCGCTCATCATGGTGCTGGAGTTCGTCGGTTTTCTCGGCGCGTATCGGAATGCAGGAGCCGTGCACCCTTTGATCGCGGGGACCCTCGGGGCAACGCTGACGACGTGGGTAACCTTCACGCCCTGCTTTCTCTGGATTTTTCTCGGAGCGCCGTACATCGAGGCATTGCGGGGAAACAGGTCGCTCAAAGCCGCCATGTCAGCCATCACGGCCGCGGTCGTAGGAGTTATCCTCAATCTGGGGGTGTGGTTCGCCCTGCACACTTCGTTCGGTTCCCTTCAGGATGTGGGGGCGGCGGGATTCCATCTGGGGATTCCGGTCTGGCACACCGTGAATATACCGTCCGTCGTCATCGCGGCATTTGCGCTCTTCGTCATCTTTCGTCTGAAATGGAGCATGATTCGGACCCTCGGAGTAAGCGCGGGCCTCGGTATGCTCTATCACCTGGTCCGGTGGCTCTTCCGGTGAACTGCCTCGTGAGGGGCCGATCTTAGGGGGCCGCTTGACGCACGACAGGAAAGGCCCTTGGCCCGGCAATCCGGCCCCACACGGGAGGATCGCTGGGAGTGTAGTGGATTGTAAGTTGGCCGGCGGCATCCGCGGGCGCGGAAATGATGATCACAAGGGGTTTTGCCGGCTCGCGAGGACCTGGAGACCCACATTCCACCGGAAGCCCCTCAACGGATACCGGAACGCTATCCGGAGCATTCAGGGGGACCATGGCATCGAACAGGGGTTCAACGGCAGCCGGTTGTTTTTGAGAGGGTTCAAATGCGATCACGACATTGAGCCCATTCCCCGTGCCCATTTCAGTGGAGCGGGCGACCGCGGGGACAGCTCGCGGGCCCACCGACTGCCTGGCAAGGGGAAGTGGTTCTCCTGGGACCAGCACGAGACGAATTTCAACCGGCGTCACCGCATGGGCCAACGGCAGCGAGCAGACAAGGGAAGAAAGCAGCAATAGAGCGCCAAGAACAACATATCTCTTTTTCATCGGAGGAACCTCCCGGTCATGCCTCTGGGTCTGCGACAGAGCCCCATAGGCGGAAACAATTCATATTCTGCGGCCCGCATCGTCCATCATGAACGACCTCCGCGATTGGACGTCGGGCTAACCATTCCGTTGACCATCCCAGTCCCGGTGGATGCGTGGCCCTTGAAATCGTCCCGGTCACGGATCTCTTCGAGGGAGCCCTTGAAAAGACGAACGTATGGGTGGTCGGGTTCCAAGAGGACGGTGAGGCAGTCCAGGGCCTGTTGTCTCCAATTCCGAAACGCAATCGGGTCGAAATCACTGTCTACGACGCACCATCCAGACTCAACCAGGCGGTCGATTCGTTCGGAAACGGTCATGTTCTCCCTCCCTTCCCGCCGCACTCCAACGCGTCGGCGCCACTACAATTTGTACCAATTTGCATGCCCGCAAACCGAGCAGCGACCAACGGCAGCCACCAATATCTTGAAAATCTTGGGGGAGGGGGCCGAGGATGGATTTTTTGAAAAAGGTCCACCCTCGGTGCATCTTCCTGCGAACTTCCCGTTTCCCCTGCGCCCCGACGGTCGAGCAGTTCCGCGATCATGGCGTAGCGCTGTGTCCTGCGACTGTGCGCGGCACGGAAACCGACTCGACCGAACAACCCACGATAACTGAGCTCGTGCAATTTTTCGCTGTGAATGGGCTGGTTCGGGAAAATATTAAGCAATTATCATGCCACATCAGGTCGTGGGGCTCTTGTCACGCAAGTAATTGTAATTACACTACGTTAGGTGATCAGGCCCTCATCGAGCTTTTGACCTGTTTCCACCGCGTCCAAACCGAATGTCCTAATATCAGACAGAGGTCTGCCCGTCGCAATTCTTATGAATAGTTACCAGAATGGGTCTGTCTGAATATCGGGCACGATGCCCGATTCTGGTGGGTCGTTTCGACTCACCACCATAGCAGTTGCTAAAAATAATGTCGGGCTGGAGTGCAGCCGGCACGGGGGCCCCTTCACTTCGACAACGCACAGCCGTTAGACCTCTGGTCGAGAGTCTCCCGGCACGCTTCGTGAAAGCGTCGGAAAATTCGGCAACTGCTGTAAGCACCGGGCATGGGAGCGCTCCCATGGTCCGAAATCCCCGGTAAACGGAAAACGTAATCGTTCACCGCGGAGAGCGCAGAGGACCCAGAGAGTTCAGAAGCAATCCAATTTCTTCCGATTGGCTACGTGATGGAGTCTCCCGCAACAGCTCGGAGTCAGGGTTGGCCGCGATGCAATTCCCCTGCTCTGAGGCAAGGACCGCAGTCGAGACTTCAAGAATTCTTACCTCTGCGTTCTCCGTGTTCTCTGTGGTGAGCTCTTCTTTCCCGCTGAACGGTTACCTTTGGCAATTGCTATGAGTGAAACCGTGAGCTTTCAGGCATGGAGGCGGCAACAGCCCGCCAGGCTTGAGCAGTCCTGTGCGCGGCGAGCCGTGCCGTGATGGTGGAGACTCAGGTCTAATTCTTCATGGTTTCCGCGAAATATCCCGACGCCTCGTGCGGGAAGATGGCATGGATGAGGATCTGCTCGTCGGTCAGCGCGGGGAATTTCTTCTCGAGCTCGGGCCACATGGGGGGAATCAATTCGGCTGGTCTCAGTGTCGTGACCTTGTTTCCATTGAGCACCCTGGCCTGCAATTCACGGTTCACCGCCGCGGGGGTTTGGCCATAGAGCCCTTTGAGGAGGTTGGCAGTGTGATTGGCGATGATCTTGTACCGACCGAGAAGCACGTTGAATGTCGCCTGAGACACGACGATCTGTGACGTCGGGGTCACGAGCGGTATCCATCCGAGATCTTCCCGCACGCGGGGAATCTCCTCGATGATCTCGGTGAGTCGATCGAGGGCATTCTGTTGCCTCAACTGGCTGGAGAGATTGGACATGACGCCGCCGGGAATCTGTGTCACGAGCATCTTGCAGTCCACGCCGCTGTAGGGCGCTTCGAATTCGCTGTACAGAGCCCGGACCGCCTTGGCCTCTTCCGCTGCCTTGGTGAGCTTTTCCAGGTCGCAGCCTGTTTCATAGCCCAAACGCTGCAATGAGTAGACGAGCGATTCCGTGCACGGGTGGCCGGTTCCGCCGGCAAAGGGGCTTAACACGGAATCGATCATGTCGCACCCGGCTTCGACCGCCTTGAGAATCGACATCATGCCCAACCCGCAATTGTCGTGGGTGTGCAGATGAATCGGGACTCCAACCGCCTGTTTCAGGGCGGAAACCACCGTGTAGGTAGTGTGGGGATCGATCAGGCCTGCCATGTCCTTGATGGCGATCTGATGAACTCCCATATCCTCGAGCTGTCTGGCTTTGCCGATGAACTGCTCGATGGTGTGCACCGGACTTATGGTGTAACAGACCGCGCCTTCCGCTGTTTTGCCCGCTTCCCGGACGGCCTTGATCACCGTTTCGTGGTTCCTGATATCATCGAGCGCATCGAAGATCCGGAACACGTCGATGCCGTTGCGAGCCGCGGCTTGCACGAATTTGACGACAACATCGTCGGGAAAATTCGAGTACGCCACGATGTTCTGGCCCCGGATGAGCATCATGCTCCGCACGTCGGGCATGGCCTCTTTCAGGGCTCTTGCCCGTTTCCACGGGTCCTCTCGCAGATACCTCACGCATACGTCGAACGTGGCCCCTCCCCATGTCTCGGCCCCGTAGATGCCGGTGTCCGCCAATTTTCGGGCGACCGTGAGCAAGTCTTCGAGCTTGATGCGGGTCGCGACTTTGCTCTGAGAACCGTCCCGTAAGGTTATATCAAAGATCTTGACCTTCCTGGTCTTTTCCCCTGTCATTTCTCCTCCTGGCAATTATGCGATACGCTCATCGCGCTGAGAGTCTGCCGGACCGCAGCCTTTCCGACTGCTCGCCATCGAGCGGTCGGTCGGAACGCCACTCCAGAGACGCTACCTGCAGTCTGTTGGTTCTTTCTTAGAGCTCCATTTCCAAAATACGGTGGCGGAATTCGTCCGCTGAGAATGCTTCCCCCGCTGGAAACGGGGTCGCAATGACAGGTTTATATCCTGTCATTGCGAGGAGCGGAGCGACGAAGCAATCTCTCCTGGAGAACGAACGCGGAACCGAACTTGGGCAATCGACCACCTAGTGTAGTGTCTTCGTGATAGCTTTACGGCATTGTTTGTACCGCATGCCATGGAAGCGGGGGCCTGGGCCTATCAAGTGTAAGGGGTTTGCCGAGACACTACACTAGTTGGCAAGCTTGTTCGCGTACCCTATTTGTTTCAAAGCCACTTCGATTTCGCCAAGGACCGCGGGGTCATCGATGGTGGAAGGCACGGTGAAGTCTTCGCCGTCCGCGATCTTTCGCATCGTGCCCCGCAGTACCTTACCGGACCTTGTTTTCGGCAACCGGTTGACCACGACGGCCTTCTTGAACGAGGCCACCGCGCCGATGTCCCGGCGAACGCTCTGGACCAGCTCCGCAATGATGTCATCCTTCGGGCGGTCAACGCCCGCTTTGAGCACGACGAAACCCACGGGAAGCTGACCCTTGAGGTTATCCGCCGCGCCGATGACTGCGCATTCCGCGACCGCAGGATGGGAGGCAAGGACTTCCTCCATGCCGCCGGTGGAAAGCCGGTGACCGGCAACGTTGATGACGTCGTCGACCCGTCCCATGACCCAGACGTAACCTTCCTCGTCAATGAACCCGCCGTCTCCGGTGAGGTAGTATCCTGGAAAGGGGTCCATATAGGACTCGACAAACCTCTTGTCGTCGTTCCAGAGGGTCGGCAGATTGGCGGGGGGCAGCGGCAATTTCACCACGAGGACGCCGTTCTCGTTCGGTCCAAGCTCTTGTGCGGTTGAAGCATCGACCACCTTGACGTTGTATCCGGGCATGGGCATGGTCGCGGAACCCGGCTTCGGGGGGAAGAACTCCAAGCCCTTGAAGTTCCCGCAAATGGCCCACGCAGTCTCGGTTTGCCACCAGTGGTCAACAACCGGCCGTTGGAGGAGCTCACACGCCCACGTGTACGTGTCGGGATCGAGCCGCTCCCCTGCAAGGAACAGGGTCTCGAACTGAGAGATGTCGTATTTCTTGAGGAACTCGCCGTTCGGGTCTTCCCGCTTGATTGCCCGGATGGCGGTCGGCGCGGTGAAGAGCGCTTTGACCCGGTGCTGCGAGATAACTCGCCAGAACGCGCCCGGATCAGGCGTGCCGACGGGCTTTCCTTCGTACACGATCGTCGTAGCCCCTATGAGCAGAGGCGCGTACACGATATACGAGTGGCCGACCACCCAACCAACGTCCGACGCTGCCCAGTACACGTCCCCCGGTCCGATGTTGTAAATATGCTTCATGCTCCACAGCAAGGCCACCGCATGGCCGCCGTTGTCCCGCACGACTCCTTTCGGCTTTCCCGTGGTTCCGGAAGTGTAGAGGATGTAGAGCGGGTCTGTCGCGTCGACCGAAACGCACTCCGCGGGGCTGGCGTCGGCTTCCAGTTCGTTCCAATCGAGATCCCTGCCTGCAATCAGGTTCGCCTGAGCCTGCGGTCTCTGACAGATGACGCACCTTTCCGGCTTTGGCCCTGCGATTTCGATAGCCTCGTCGAGAAGCGGCTTGTACGGGATGACCCGCTGAACCTCGACGCCGCAGGAGGCCGAGAGAATCACCTTGGGTTTTGCGTCATCGATCCGGACTGCCAGTTCGCGGGGGGCGAAGCCTCCGAAGACGACGGAGTGCACTGCCCCGAGCCGCGCGCAAGCCAGCATGGCCAGAACTGCCTCAGGAATCATCGGCATGTAAATGAGGACCGTGTCGCCTTTCCGGACTCCGAGGCTCCCCAGGAAACCGGCTATCCGCGAAACTCTGTCCAGGAGCTGTGAGTAAGTGAACTTCTCGACGGTGCACGTGACCGGGCTGTCGTAAATGAGCGCGAGTTGGTCGCCCCGGCCCTCGAGAACATGGCGATCAACCGCATTGAAGCAGGTATTGAGCTTGCCGCCCGAGAACCACTTGAAAAACGGTGAATTCGACTGATCCAGTACGCATTCCCACGTGGTATCCCAGTGAATTCCCTCTGCCGCGCGTCCCCAGAAAGCTTCCGGGTTGTCGAGGGATTCTCGAAAAGCATCTTGATATTTCATTACCGACCTCCAAGTCATAGGTCCTGTTGAACAGATGTGTTGATGTCGCGATCAAGCAACGAAGGGCGACCGGCCGGTCGCGCCGTACAATTGCACCCGCGCCTGTGTTCACAAACACCAAGCGGCGACCGACAGGAGCCGCCAATATATTAAGAGTTTTTGAAGAGAGGTCCGGGGAAGGACTTTTTGCAAAAAATCCCTCCCCGGTGGATTTTCGGGGGAAAGGGTGGGCCGCCCAACTCGGGGGCGGCCAGTCCATGCACGGAGTCATGATGTACCGGACTGAGTCTGGTATGAAACCATCATTGTGGATTTGGTCTCGGTTGTTTTCCCATCGCAACCGCCATTCCCAGAACCGCGACACCACAACTTCTTCCGGAGTGGAAGGAATGTCCGCTTGGGGGAGTTAAGAGCAACTGACGTGCCAAGTTCGTCCAATTACGAAAAGTAAATCTAATTGGCTATAATCACTGGATGTTCTGGTAGGGCGCTCTTTCAGGGGACCATTGGACAGGGGGAAGGGAAGGACCCGCGAAGTGGGTGCATTCCGCCCACCTTACGATCCAAAAGGATCTTTCGGCAAGTATATCAATGCGGTAAGGTGAGCGGAATCCCCCCAGGCGCGGCCGCAGGAGAGGGGGTATCCCACCGGGTGATCTCGAGGGTCTTCATGTGGTACCGCAGAGCGTCTCGGGAGATTCCGAGCGACCGGGCCGCGGCCGAGACGTTGCCTGCGCTCCGCCTTAACGCGGCGACAATCATGAGCCGTTTGGCCGATTCCAGGGCATCGTTCATCGTGCAGTTCTTCGATACGCTGACGGCAACAGGAATCTCTTGGACGGAATAATCGTCGGTTCCCCGATCCGCGCGTCTCCTGGGAAGGTTGATGTCATCTCCTCGAATCGTTCTCCCGCGAGAGAGGATGAGAGCCCTCTCCAGGACGTTCCGCAGCTCTCTGACGTTTCCGGGCCATTCGTAGGGCAAAAAGGCTTCGAGGGCCGAAACGTCCAGAACCGGCGGCACGGTCATACCCAGCTTCAGGGCCAGGGTTTCGAGGATGTCTCCGGCCAGAAACGGGATGTCTTCTCTCCTCTCCCGGAGCGACGGCACGTGGATCGCGAAAACGTTCAGACGGTAATACAGATCTTCTCTGAACCTCCCCACAGCGACTTCACGTTCCAGATCGCGGTTCGTGGCCGCGACAATCCGGGCGCTGACGAGTATGGTCTTGTCTCCTCCCACCCGGGTGAACGACTGGGTATCCAGGAAGGTGAGAAGCTTGGCCTGAAGCTCGTGCGAGAGCTCGCCAATCTCGTTGAGCAGCAACGTGCCGCCTTCGGCCATCTCCAGCAGTCCGCGCTTGCGCCCCCGCGAACCGGTGAATGAACCCGGCTCGTGGCCGAAAAGCTCCGATTCGGCGATGGAAGTGGCCAGGGCAGCGCAGTTTATGGCGAAGAACGGCCCACCGGCTCGCCGCGATTGGTCGTGAAGATACTTGGCCAGGTAGTCCTTTCCACTGCCGCTCTCGCCCAACAGCAGCACGATGCTCTCACTGTGGGCCGCCAGCCGGACCTGCTCCAACGTGTTTTCCATGACGGCCGACCGGTACCGTCCGGACGGCCGGGGACATCCGCGTTCCAGAGCCCTACGCTCGGTGACGTCGCGCGCGATGCCGCAGATGCCAATCGTGTCTCCGGACGCATTCCGCATGGGAACCCGGACGCAGTGAACGGTTCTGGGCAGTTCGTGCGCGGTCATATTGTACGTCGCTTCGATAACCTGCCCGCTGAGGACGCGGCCTTCCAGGTTTTTGATGTACCCGGCCTCCTGGATACTGAAGATTTCATCGTCCGTCTTGCCGATGACTTGAGACTCCCGCAGGTCAAGGGCTTTGAGGAACGCCGGGTTGACGTGGGAATAGACCAGCGCCCGATCCTTAAGAAAAATGCAGTCCTGAGCGGTTTCGAACACCGCGCGAAACCGTTCCTCGCTTTCGGAGAGCGCTGTCTCGGCCTGTTTCCGGTAGGTGATGTCTTCCACGATGGCCTGGACACCGGTAATGCGCCCGAGACTGTCCCGGGTCGGCGCCATGTGCACGCGCAGCCAGGCGAATTTCCGCCATTTAGTTGTGAAGGGGCATTCAAACACCCTCGGCCCGCCGGAATCGATGCAGCGCCTCACTTCCTGTGAAATCCCGACTTCGATGAGAGTCTCATCAGAGAGCAGGTTGACGGACATCGTTTTGTCCAGAGACCGCGACCCGACGATCGCCAGGAGATTGGGATTCACCTGGAGGATGTTTCCGTGGATGTCGCACCATATAATCCCGAGAGGGGCGTTTTCCACGAGCATGCGTTGTCGGGACTCGCTCTCCTGGAGTTTTTCCTGCGCATGCTCCCGTTCGATGATTTCCCGTCTGAGTTGTTCGTTTATCTGCGCGAGCTCCGCGGTCCGCTCTTCCACCCGGCGCTCGAGCTCGTCATGGGCCCTCTGCAGCGCTTCCTGAGCACGCTTGCGTTCCGTGACGTCGCGATGGATGACCACACTTTGCCGTATGTTTCCTTCCGGATCGCGGAGGATGGCTGTCCTGAGCTGAATCTCGAGTACTTCACCGGTTCTCGTTCTTCGCCTGGTTTCAAAAAAGACCTTTTCTCCGCCGAAGGTCTTCTGCCAGGCAGCGAGGGTGCGTTCTCTCTCATCGAAGGGGACGAAATCGATCGACCTGCCGACGAGCTCTTCCCGTGACCATCCATAGAGTTGGACAAATCCGTCATTGACGTAGGTAACTCGGCCCTGGGGATCGTACGCGACCACTGCGTCGGGAATAGCCCGGATCAGGTTGGAATACCGGGCCTCGCTCTTTCGGAGCGCTTTCTCCGTCTGTTTGCGGTCTGTGATGTCGTGGCCCACGGCCTGTATCTCGACGATGGATCCATCCGGATTGAAAGTCCCCCGGACCTTCCACTGGCGCCATCCCAGGTTGCCGACGCTCACGTTGGCCTGCTGCTCGTACGTGAAGCAGGGATCATCCGGTTTCAGGGAGCCGAGTCTTTCCAGGAGTTGTCGCCGCTCCGGCTCCGGCATGCGCCGGAAGAGATTCTTGCCGATCAACTGTTCGTCCGTTCGGCCTAGGGAATTGCGAAATGCTGCATTGACGAAGGTGATGGTCCCGTCAGGCAAGAACCGGCACACCGGCTCAATCTGATCATCGATGACCGCTCGATACCGTTCCCAATTCTCCTTGAGCGCTTCCTCCCTGAGCTTTGCTTCGGTGACGTCGCGGTTGGCCGCCCTGGCGCCCAGAAATTCCCCGTTCGTGCCGTAAACCGGCCTGCAGAGGTGATTGAGCCAGCGCACTTCTCCGCTGCGATGCACGATCCGGAAGTCAAATGATTGTTCGTGTGACTGCGGGGACAAGCGCTCGCGATGAACGTGCTTGATCACCCACGCTCGGTCTTCGGGATGGATCAAGCGTTCGAGCAGTGACGGGTCCGCGAGAAATTCTTCTTCAGTGTAGCCGGTCAGGCGCTCGCAGGATGGGGACATGTACCGGATCGTTCCGTCGGGCGCGATCCAATAGTCCCAATCGCAGGAGAATTCATCCATCAAGCGGCAGATAGCGGCGCTGTCGAATTGCGTCACGATTTCTTCAGGCTGCTCTCGGTCCGGCACGGTTGCCTCCGATCATTCCTCAATCGACGGGGTTCTCATCACGCTCGCTGACGAAGAGAGGCAGCGGTTATGTGGTAAAAATCATAACATTTCAGGAGAATGATCGCAACACCCCGTCGAAGATCTACGTTGGCGCTCCTCTCGTCAGTGGAGACCCGAACCGGATTCACTCAGTACAAGGGTGTGCTTTTCTGTCTCAAAAAGAGCAGTTCCTTGGCTTGACAAGTGGGTCCATCTCAGTGTGTCATGTGCCGTCCCGGGACAACGGACCAGCATTTCAGGGCCTGACCCCAAGCATGCGTGGCTTGATTCATGGCCGATCAAAGTCATGACAGACCGGTGGTTACCGATGAAATATGATCGGGACAAACACCGTAGGCATTCGCTTCGGCTCAAGGATTACGATTATTCGACGGCCGGAGCCTATTTTGTGACCCTATGCACCTTTGAACGGCAATGCATCCTCGGGGAGATCATAGAGGGGGAGGCACGGTTGAATGTGGTGGGAAATGTGGTGACAAGATGGTGGTTAAAGCTGGTCCAGAATTATCCCACGATCGAGACGGATGCGTATGTGGTCATGCCCAACCATATGCACGGGATCATCCGGATCGTAGGGACGGACCCATGTGTCCGCCCTGATGCGGGGACAGCCAAAGACGCGCCACAAAGGCAGGGCACACGCATGGGTGTGCCCCTACCGAGGATCGTGCAATGGTTGTATAATGGCCCCCAAGAACTGGACAGGGGATTAAGGCAGAAAAGCCAACCTTGATGGTGTAGAAACTCAGGGGGCGCTCAAGGGGGCTTTCGGCGACATGCGCAAGAGGCATGACGCAAGCTTCGAGGCGCGGGTTGCTCTTGCGGCCATCACGGGCGACAGGACTGTGGCCGAGCTTGCGGCTGCATACCGGGTTCACCTCACATGGTTCCATGGGCCGGGAAATTTGCATTGACATGGGCGCCGAGGTTGGGTAGTCTGACAAGATTACATCGGGAGAAGGATATGAACCGGACCATTCCGATAATTCTCAGACGATACACCGGGGCGGCATCGCTCCGTGAATCTTACTTTCGCTTTTTTTGGTTCTTTCGCCTGGATCCGCCTGGGTGAGACGCCAGAATTGGAGCCCCCGGGTGGATCGAAGATCCTCCCGGGGTGACGCAAACGGAACCCCGAGGAAAACTCCTTGGGGTTTTTTTTTTTGACACTGTGCCGGAGACATCTCAAAAGGGAAAGGGGACGCCGTGATCTTAGTTCTTCGCAAAGGAATTACCGACGAGGAAGTCGAGCGCCTGAAGGATCTTCTGCGCTCGGACGACTATCTCATTCGAGAAATCAAGGGAGTGGATGAAACCATCCTCGGGGTTATCGGAACGATCCGAACGGATGAGCGTTTTTTTGAGACGCTTCCCGGAGTGACAAAGGTCGTACCGATTTCCGCGCCCTATAAGCTCGTCAGCCGGGAGCTCCATCCCGAGCCCTCGGTGATCAAGGTGGGGAGCGTGGCCATCGGCGGAGACCGCCTCGTGGTCATTGCCGGCCCCTGTGCGGTCGAGGAGCGACAACGCACCCTCGACATCGCGAGACAGGTGCGACGCTACGGGGCTGTCCTTTTCCGGGGAGGCGCTTTCAAACCGAGGACATCGCCGTACGCCTTCCAAGGCCTGGGTGAGGACGGGCTGAAGATCCTGGCTGAAGTGAGGGCTGAAACGGGGTTGGGCATCGTCACGGAAATGACGTCTCCCAGTCAGGCTGACCTCATGATCAAATACGTGGACGTGGTGCAGGTGGGCGCGCGAAACATGCAGAACTTCGAGCTGCTCAAATGCGTCGGCCGGATCGGTAAACCGGTGCTCCTCAAACGCGGACTCTGCGCGACCATCGAGGAGTGGTTGATGTCCGCTGAGTACATTTTATCGGAAGGAAACGATCAGGTCATCATGTGCGAGCGCGGGATTCGCACCTTCGAGCGGTTCACCCGTAATACCCTGGACTTGACCGCGGTTCCCGTGATCAAGGCGCTGACGCACCTGCCGATCATTATCGACCCGAGTCATGCCACTGGCATTCGCGAAAAAGTCAGCCCCATGGCACGGGCAGCCATTGCGGCCGGAGCCGACGGCCTGACCCTCGAGGTCCATACCGACCCGGACAAGGCGCTTTCGGACGGACCTCAGAGCTTGTACCCGGAACAATTCAAGCAGCTTATGCGGGATCTCTACGTTATTGCTCCCGTTGTGGGCAAGCAACTCGATTTCAGCTACCTTGAAAAGGCCAAGAAGATGGGCAGGCCGTCCGAACCGGGGAGTCTTCCCAAGAAAGTGGCCTATCCCGGTGTTCCCGGCTCCTTCAGCCACAAGGCCTTCGTGCAGTTCTTCGGCGCGGAAGTCCCTCACCAGAGCTACTCTGTGTCAAGAGAAGTGTTCGAAGCCGTGCACAACGGCGATGCCACCTTGGGCATCGTGCCGCTGGAAAATTCCCTCACCGGGAGCATTCACGAGAATTACGATCTGCTTCTCGAATACGATCTCCATATCGTGGGGGAAGTGACGTTGAGAATCCAGCACAACCTGGTCGGTCTTTCAGGCACGCCCTTGGACAAGATCAAACGGGTCTATTCCCATCCACAGGTGTTCAAGCAGTGCAACGAGTTTCTCGAATCCTACCCGGACTGGGATCTGATCACGTGTAAGGACACGGCCACGGCCGTGCGTAGGGTGAGAGAAAACAACGACGTGGAGGAAGCAGCCATCTCCGGCAGAGAGGCCGCGGACCTCTACGGCATGACGCTCTTGCGCAAGGGCATTGAGACGAGCCCCCGGAATTTCACCCGGTTCGTCGTGATTTCTGCCGGTGAATTCCTCGAGGGGCCCAAGAATAAATCTTCATTGATCTACTCGGTCAGCGATCAGCCGGGGAGTCTGTACGGAACGCTCCGGATCCTCGCCGAACGACAGATCAATCTGGTCAAGCTCGAGTCCCGGCCTATCCACAGCAAGCCCTGGGAATACCTCTTCTACGCGGACATCGAGGTGGACATCCATGATCCGCAGTATCGTCCACTGGTGGAAGAGCTCGAAAAGAGGACCGAATTTCTCAAAATTTTGGGGAGTTACCCAAAAGGATTTGACGACACTGACAAATCCGGCATCGATGTACAGCCGGTTTGAGACGTTCGGACTCCCAGGCGATTCACGGATAAACGGTATGCTTCCCGCGAGGGAATTCATGCTGCGGCTCGAGCAATCGGGCCGCTGCCGGATCCCGCATCGCGCATCAAAAAAATGAAAAAACCTCGTTGTTCTTGAGAGATCAAGAGGATAGAATGCTTTTTTGCACAAAGAATCTATCACCAACGAGGTGAGTCCCAGTATGAATCAAGGCATGTTTCCTTTCAAGTACGAAGTTGAGAAGAAGCCCGGGGGGATGACGGCACTGGCGGGTCTGCCTCCG
>Ga0172371_10001013_pt1 | contig 44416 bp, 41 predicted proteins | sample Lak12m_FD_114543 | JGI IMG/M metagenome (GOLD analysis project Ga0172371, IMG submission 114543) | Freshwater microbial communities from Kabuno Bay, South-Kivu, Congo - kab_022012_12m | ecosystem: Environmental > Aquatic > Freshwater > Lake | place: Democratic Republic of the Congo: South-Kivu... | reverse complement strand
GCCTGAGGAAGCGAACGTCCGCCGCTCTCCTCTCTGCCCTCAAATCTTCACTCCAGAGGAACAGACAAAGCGGACAATTCATGTGCTACAAAACCGGACATCTCTATGTGCTCTTGACAGGATTATTCATTATTGAATTTCCTTACAAAGCGCAGTATGAGTGTCACTCTATGTCCCAAAGCGGCCCGTTTCATAAATATAAGGAGAGCGCCTCGCTTATGATCGCCGATCCGATATCCCTTCGCAGCATGATTTACGCCTCTCTCTTCGGCGCACTGACCGCTGTGGGGGCCTATATCATCATCCCCCTGCCCCCGGTACCGATCACCCTCCAAACCCTGTTTCTGGGCCTGGCCGGCTTACTGCTCGGAGGGCGACCGGCCGCGCTCAGCCAAGTGATCTATCTGCTGCTGGGCATCATCGGTCTGCCTGTTTTTGCCGGCGGCAAGGCCGGCCTGGGCATCCTTTTGGGCCCAACAGGCGGCTACCTGATCGGATTCGTCTTTGCCGCTTTCGTCATCGGCAAACTGGCCGGCCTAAAGGCGCGCCCCGGATTTGCCTGGCTTTGCCTCAGTCTTACGACGGGAACCGCCGTCATCTATCTCTGCGGCGTTTTGCAGCTCTCTGCCGTCGCCCGTCTGGCCCCCCTGAAGGCGCTGACCGTCGGTGTTCTTCCCTTCCTGCTGGGCGATGCAGTCAAGATCGTCCTTACGGCCCTGATCGCCCAGAAGCTCCGGGACCGCCTCGGGAGGAGCCTCCCGTGATTCGAGTGGAAGATCTCTCCTACCGCTACGACCGGGAGACCCCCTTGATTCTGCGGAATATCACCCTCACCTTTGCCGAAGGCGCCCATACTGCGCTGATCGGTCCGAACGGGTGCGGCAAGACGACCCTCATCAAGCATCTCAACGCCCTCCTTTTTCCCGCGTCGGGATCTGTTTCCGTGGACGGGATGAATACCTGCGACGGCTCTTCCGTCCGGGAGATCCGGCGGCGGGTCGGCATGATCTTCCAGAATCCGGAAAGCCAAATCGTCGGGATGACGGTCGAGGAAGACGTGGCCTTCGGGCCCGGCAACCTCGGCCTGGCCCCTGCAGAGATCCGCCGCCGCGTCGATGACTGCCTCAAGATGGTCGGAATGACGGGTTTGGAGAAACGGGCGCCCCATACCCTTTCCGGGGGAGAGAAGCGCCTCTTGTCCATCGCCGGGGTCCTGGCGATGGATCCGAAGTACATCGCCTTTGACGAACCGACGGCCTACCTCGATCCGGGGGGAAGGCAGCGAGTGCTTGCCATCATCCGGCAACTGCACCGGGAAGGGATGACGATCATCCACATCGCCCATGACATGCGGGATGTGACCGGCGCGGATCGGATCGTCGTCATGGACCAGGGTGCCGTTCTGATCGACGGAACGCCGGCCGAAGTGTTTTCCCGGGCCGGGCTTCTGAGGTCTATCGGCCTGGATATCCCTGCGGGAGCCGGCCATGGGGAGGGTCTTCTATGATGATCCGCCTGGGTCAGTACCTTCCCGGAGAGACGGTCGTCCATCGTCTCGATCCGCGGGTGAAGATTGTCGCCGTCCTCCTAATGAGCCCGCTCATTTTCACGGCACAGGCGGCAGGAATCGTCCTGATCTGTCTTTTCCTGGCCGCAGTGATCGCCATCGTCCACCTGTCCATCGCGCAAACAGCCGCGGCGGTCAGGCCGGTCGCCTTCTTCATCATCGTCATTTTTCTCATGCACCTGCTTTTGACCGAGGGCAGGTCCCTGCTGTCCCTTGACCCTCTGCCGCTTCGGATCACCCGGGAGGGGATTGTTCAGGGGGCTTACGTGACATGGCAATTCATCTGCCTTCTCGTCGTCGCCGCGATCCTCACAATGACCACGCTGCCCTCCGATCTGGTCGGCGGGATCGAGCGGTTGCTCCGGCCGCTGGCGCGCCTGGGAATACCGTCCCAGGATATCGCCGTGATGATCTCGATGGCATTGCGTTTCATACCGATGCTTTACGAAGAATATGAACGGCTCCGCACGGCACAGGCGGCCCGGGGAGCGGATTTCACCACCGGCAGCATCCTTCTTCGCCTCAGGGCCGTGTCGTCATTTGTCGTCCCCTTGCTCCTGTGCGCCTTCCGTCGCGCCGACGAGCTCGCCATGGCAATGGAGGCAAGGGGGTATCGCCGCGGGCCGAGGAGTTCGCTCCATGAACTGAAATTCTCCGGAAGAGATTTTACGGCCCTGGCCGTCATGGCCCTATTCGTACTCATGAACCTAGGACTCAGGATGATCGCATGAAACACCACTGGACACTGGTCGACACGCCGTCACTGCTCAAAACAGCGGAAAAGCGGATCCGCACGGCCTCCATCATCGCCCTCGATACGGAGTACGATTCCTTCCGCTACTTCAGAGACAAGCTCTGCCTCATCCAGATTCAGACAGGGGACAGCGCATGGCTGATCGATCCCCTCGCCGGCCTTGACCTCTCCATTTTGGGTGAGGTCCTCGGCAACCTGGAGGTTCTAAAGATCTTTCACGCCGGCGACAACGATATCCGCATCCTGAAGCGGGACTATGGTTTCGCCTTCCGGAACATCTTCGACACCCATCGCGCCGCCTCGCTCCTGGGCTGCCGTTACCTCTCGCTGGCAACGCTGCTGGAGAGCTATCTCGGTGTTGTCCTGGTGAAAAAGATGCAGCGTTCCCGCTGGGACTTGCGACCGCTCAGCGAAGAGCAGCTCGACTACGCGGCTCTGGACACCGCCCACCTGATCGCACTCTACGAAAAGCTCAGCGGCGAGCTCCGGGAAAAGGGGCTGGAAAAGCAGGCGCGACAGCTCTTTGCCGGGATGGCGGAAGTCGCGTGGCGGCCCAAAGCCCTGGACCGCCTGGGACACCGAAGGCTTGCGGGGTACCCGGAGCTGACCCCCGAGCAGAAGGAGCTTCTCTGTCGGCTGTTCCGCTGGCGGTTCGAAAAGGCCGGGGAAACCAACTGCGCCCTCTTCATGCTCCTGACGGACCGGCAGCTCATCGACCTTTCCCGGCTGGAAAATCCGTCCTTCAAATCCTTGATAGGTCCTGGCCTGCTCTCTCCAGAAAAAGGACACCGCTTCGGCACGGAGCTCTTGAGGGTCATGAAAAATGAAGAAGACCGGGGGAACTGAAGGGTCGGATCTATTTGCCTTATCTACATGACGGACATGATGATCGTCAAACGGGTCAGCAGGGCCGGGTGGGCAAACATCCCGCGGATCTTCAGCCGGCCGGTAAGCAGGTGGGCCACGACCTTCCGGCCCGCCTCGTCGAAATACCAGGGGAGCTCCCCGATGATCCTGAGAGCATTGAGGTCCATCACCCGATCGGACGTCGTCTGAACGCGGAGCGCGGGATGTTCCGACGCGCCCGCCTCGATCCGGAGCGCTCCTCCCGTGAAAACGAGGGTCACCCTTGCCTCGATGTCGACCAGATCGATGACGACCTCTCCCTGCATCTTCAAAAAGACTTCCCGCTTTTCCGGATGCTGGGCCAGGTTTTCCTGCAACAGATCCGCGAGAATCCCGGCGAAAGGGATCTGCTCCGCCCGATTGTCGATGAATCCCGATTCCATATCACCTCCCGGATTCAGAACGCCGCCCGATACAAGGCCAGGACCTCCTCGGCATCCATGACCCACCGGGAATTGTTGACGATCGCCCCATCGGAGAGGCTGAGGCCCGCCGCCTTGGCAAGGTCATTTTCCTTGACCCCCACCGCCGACAGCCGGTCCGGATGGCCGATCCGCTTCAGTAAGGAGCGGATCTCCGCAATGGCCGCCTCTGCGGCAACGCGGTCATCGCTCCCTTTGTCCCGGGCGCCCAGGGCCTCGGCGACCTGCGCATAGCTTTCCGCCGCGTCGGCGAGGTTGAATGCCATGACATGGGGAAGGAGGATGCCGTTGGCGATCCCGTGCGGCACCCGGGCGACCGCCCCCAGGGAATGGGCCATGGCATGGACCAGGCCGACCATCGCGTTTCCGAAGGCCCATCCGGCCATGGTCGCGGCAAGCTGCATCTGGCCCCGGGCCGCCGGATCTTTCCCATTCTCCACGCAGACGGGGAGAAACCGGTGAATCAGGCGGATCGCGTGCATCGCCAGGCCGTCGGCTATGGGTTCCCGCTGAACCGACTGCAGCGCCTCCACCGCATGGGTGAGGGCGTCCATCCCGGTCGAGGCGGTGAGCAGGGGCGGGAGGCTGACCGTCATCTCCGGATCCAGGATGGCGATCCGCGGCGCGTTGTGATACTCGACGCTGAGGATCTTCTGCCCCTTGCGCTCGTCGAGGATCACGGCCACGCAGGTGACCTCGCTCCCGGTCCCCGCTGTCGTGGGGATGACGATATGGGGCGTCTGCGGCCGGGTGAGGAGCTGTATCCCCTCGAAATTTTCAATGGCGCCCCCTTCGGTGAGGAGGATGCAGGCCATCTTCCCCGTGTCGATAACGCTCCCGCCTCCGACACTGATGACGCAATCAGCGCCTTTCTCACGGGCGAAGTCTGCGGCCCGGTTGACGACTCCCACCCCCGTATCCTGGGGAATATCGCTGAACAGGCCGACGCACTTGTCACCGAGCGCCTTGAGGACCCCCCCGACCCGTCCCGCCTTCATCACGCCCGGATCGGTCACGACCAGAGCCCGGCGGCAGCCGAGGCCGGCCATTTCCACCTCGCAATCGCGGGCCGTCCCCGCGCCGAAGACGACCCTGGTCGGTCCGAAATAGACGAACGACAAATCCCGATCGTATGTCATGGACACCCCCTTGCCGGCTTACGGCCCGACGTCGAAAAAGCGGCTCGTCGATAAGACACCCTGACAGGCGTTCCCATGGGGATCGAATCCGGCATCATCCGCCGTCCGGCCAGATCGTTTCGATCTCGCAGAGAAGGTCGATCACCTTGTTCACGGTCTTGATGTTCCTGACCACGTAAGTCAGGTCGCCCTTGAGCTTGAGTTTCCCCTGCATGAGGGCCTTGGTGGCGTCGACCTCCTTCCTGGCCACCTGCTTCCAGCGGGCGTAATCGCCGGACATGACGAACTTGGCGGTCTCCGCTTTTGCCTTGTCGCAGATCATGAAATCCCGGACTTCGCCGTGCCAGTAATCGGTAAAGAAATACATCGGCTCCGGTATCCCCTTGTCCGGATCGGGATTGACGATGATCGAGACGCTTCCCTCCCAGTTCTTGGCGATCTCTTTGTACTCCTGCGATCCGGCGATCTTCTCCTTCCATGCGTCGAGCCATTCCTGTGTCATCGCTTTGTAAGCTGCCATCTGCTTTAACCTCCTTTCATCAGGGGTAGAGCCGCTCGCGGAGCTCGTCAAGGCCCAGCTCCTTCAGCTTCCCTTCCCGTGGAACCCCCCGTTCATCAAGTCCCCGCAGGGCGTAATACTCCCTCTTCAACCGCTCCATGTCGGGGACCGAGCCGGCGCCGGCGCCTTCCTTGAGCGGGGTCATGATCCGTTTTGGCAGGACATCGTCCCTCTGGGTGACCCCGAGAAGATTGTTGATCCCCCGCTTGAAGGTCCAGTCCCTGGCCCCGCAGACCATGAGGTCGGCAAAGCCGTATCCGAAGCCGGTGATCGCGTTGAAGGCATCCCTGATCGTCTCGGGCCTCAGGCAATACGTGAGATAGTGGCAGATCGAAAGGGAGTTGCCGAGGATGCCGTAGTTCTCCGAGTGGAAAACCAGTTCGGCCTTTTCCTCGCTTGTCGTCCCCCGGTAGTCGTCCTTCATGGGGAAGAGCTGGGGCCAGGAGGCCATCCCCTGCTCCGTGGCCAGGACCACGTGCTGGAGGTGGCAGGCCCCCCGGTTCGACATCATGTAGGCGAGCCCCATGCCGTGAAATCCCCGCGGGTCGTGCATGGGAAGGTCCAGCCCCTTGACGTGGACCACCGCATCCACGGCGTCGCCGCCGATCCTCCTTGCGGCGGCGAGGCTCCCCTCGGCAAGGAGGGCGCCAAACCCCTCCCGACGGGCGATCCGCGGCAAAAGCTCGAGAACGGCATCGATATTGCCCCAGGTCAGGTCGAGGCCGTCCGTCTCCTTTTCGGTCAGCGCCCTTTTTTCAAAGAGCTCCATCGCCCAGGCGATCGCCGATCCGCAACTGATCGTATCCATCCCGTAGCGGTTGCACAATTCGTTCGCCTTGATGACCCCCGCGAGATTCCGGTTCATGATCATCGTCCCGAAGATGCTGCAGGTTTCGTACTCGGGACCCGGGCCTTCCTCGGTCTGGAAGGGGCCGTCCGGCACCCGGACGACCCGCTTGCAGGCCACCGGGCAATGGGTGCAGGCATGGGCCCGGGTGAGATAGGACTCGGAGAGGGTCGGGCCGCTCAGCGCAGCGGAGAGCTCGAAATCCTCGCCGATGGACCAGTTCTTGACCGGCACGTCTCCGTTGATCATTCCGATGTCCATGTTCGCATCGGATCCCATCGCATGGAGCGAGCCGGCCAGGGCCGACTCCTTGATCTCCAGAGCCGCGGCCTTGTGGATCTCGCGGAAGCGCCCCTCATCGGCCTTTTCAAGCCTCCCGGATCCCCGGGCGCAGATCGCCTTGAGCCTTTTGGCCCCCATGACCGCCCCGAGGCCAGTTCGACCGATGAAATGGCCCTTGTCGTTGCCGATCGCGGCAAACAGGACGAGATTCTCTCCTGCCGGCCCGATCGCGAGAACCTTTAGGCCGGGATCGCCCTTTTTGAGCAGATCGGTGGCTTCATAGATGTCTTTCCCCCAGAGACCGGCGGCATCGAGCAGCCGTGCCTCCCCCTCCACGACGGAAAGCCACACAGGGGTTTTTGCCCGGCCGGTGATCACGATCCCGTCGTAGCCTGCCCTCTTCAGTTCCGGACCGAATGTCCCGCCGCAGGCCGACTCCCCCCAGATACCCGTCAGCGGAGACTTGGCGCAGACCGCGAAACGGGAGGTCCCTGGGAAACCGCTCCCCACCATCGGCCCCGTCATCACGAACAGTGGGCTCTCCGGGGCGAGCGGATCGGCGTTGAGAGGAAAACCGTCAAGATAGAGCTTTGCTCCCAGGGCGCTTCCCCCGATGAAACGATGCAGGAGGGGCTCACTGACGGTAAAATCGGAACAGCGACCCTCTTTCAGGTCGACACGCAGATACCGGCCGGCATACCCTTTCACCATCTTTCCACCTCATTCGTGGTCTGAAATGATCTTCCGAAATGGCTTGACGCGACACGCGCACGGTACTCAGAACGACACGGAAAGAGGCTAAGGGCCCTGATGGGATATGAAAACCGGGGTGTCATCACGTCCGCCGGACATTCGCTTCCTTCCCTCTCGGAACAACCCGGAAATCGTCCCGAAAAGAGGAGGCAACTCGCATGGAGCACGGCTGGAAATTACCACAAACTCTTCGGGGCTGCAAGAGATTTGCCGCCCGCAGGGGGCTCACCCGGATTCAGCTCTCCGGGGTCAAAACGACCCTTTCCACCTTGTCCAGATCCCTTTGATAAAAACGGGATCCGACATAAAAAAGGATGCAGGAGAGCAGCGCCATCGCACTGGCGATTTTCATCGCCGTCAAGATCCCCAACCGGTCGGAGAACGCGCCCGTCACGACCGGACCCAGGGAGCTGCCCAGCAGGTTCTGCACGATCACGCAGAGGGCATAGGAGACGGCGCGCAATCCCGGATGGACCACATCCTGGGTCACCGCGATGGCGGATGAAGCCCAGGCAATGGACGCAATCCCGGCCAGAAGGAAAATCCCGTACTGAACCATCCCTCCGGACGGCAAATGAAATCCCCCCAGGAACAGGGCCGCGGTGCAAAGGGCGGAAATGGAGGGGACCAGCAGGCGGGCCTGAACCCTTTTTCTCATCCACATATCCGCAATCCACCCCCCCAAAGGCGAACCGACAATGCTGGTCAGCATGATCCCGCTTGCCAAGAGGGTCGCCTTCTGCAGGGGGAAACCCTGCACCCTCTGGAAGTAAGTGGGCAGGAAGGTGGACATCGATATAGAGGTGAACATCATCCCGGCGAATCCGAGGTAGGTCATCAGAAGCGAAGGGGTTCCGGCAATCGCGCGGACGATCTCCGCCCTGCTCATCTTCTTGGTGACCGGAACCGCTCCCTTCTCCGCCCCGCCCTGGTCGAAGGTCTTCTCCAATCCTACGGTTTTATAGTCTTTGACGAAGAAAAACAGCAGGGCCACGGCCAGGCCGGGGAGGGCGACGATGCCGAAGGCATGCCTCCATCCCCACCGGGAGGCAATGAATCCCCCGAGAACGATGCCGGCTGCCATCCCGATCGGGATGGAGGCATTCCAGATCCCCACCATCAGGGCCCGCCTCTTTTCCGGATAGAGGGCGGAGATCATTGCTGTTCCTCCGGGGGCATAACCGGCTTCTCCGACACCGATCGCCGTGCGGGCCGCAAAGAGCTGGCCGAAATTCCTTGTCAGGGCGCAGGCGGCCGTTGCCACGCTCCACAAAACCGCCATGATCCCGATGCTCTTCTTCCTGCTCCAGCGGTCAATCAAGATAGAAACAGGGAAGGAAAAGAGGATAATGGCCCAGTATACCGCCGAGACCATCGCCCCGCATTGGGCATCGGTCAGACCCCATTCCGCCTTCAAAAAGGGGAAGAGCGAAACGACCACCATCCGGTCGATGTAATCAAAAAAGTAAAGGAGCCAGAGCAGGACAAATACATACGCCGTGTAAGCCTTGGAGAAAAGATAGCCTTCCGGGGGGGAGGTCTTGGTCATGCAAACTCTCCTGAAGATGAAACGCCGTGAGAGCTCCGGCATTTTGGCGGAGCTCTCACCATATTCTCTTCCGATGACAAGCGGCTCTCTCGTGTCGAGAGTATCAAGCCGCCGGACGGCCTATTTAGGCCTCCTGTCCGTTACCCTCTTCGCCTTGCCTTCGCTTCTCTGGATGGTGTTCGGCGGTACAAGCCTGATGTCGGTCGTCACGCCGATCACATCCTTGATCCTCTCCTGGAGCTCTCTTTTGAGCTTCTTCATCTCTTCAAATTCGCCTACAAAATGGGTCAGGTCATCCGACAACACCTTCTGGGTGAACGATCGGATGAAGTCGGGGGTCACCTCCACATGAACGGACATCTCATCCATCCGTCCTTTTCTGTCCACAAAGATCATGTAATGCGGGGCGACCACCTTGGATTTGAGCAACACGGCCTCTACCTGCGACGGGAAGACGTTCACCCCCCTGATGATCAGCATGTCGTCGGACCGGCCGCGGACGCGCGACATCCGGACCAGCGTCCGGCCGCAGATGCACTTTTCCGGATTCAGGCTGCTGATGTCCTTTACCCGGTACCGGATCAGCGGGATCCCCTCTTTGACGAGCGTGGTAATCACCAGTTCGCCCTCCTCCCCATAGGGGAGGACTTCTCCCGTATCCGGATCGATAATTTCCGGATAGAAGTAATCCTCGTTCACATGGAGGCCTTTTTGCGCCTCCGCGCATTCAAAGGAGACGCCCGGTCCCGTGATCTCGCTCAGCCCGAAGATATCGATAGCCTTGATATGCATCATCTTCTCGATTTCGTCCCGCATGGCGTCCGTCCAGGGTTCGGCGCCGAAGATCCCGACTTTGAGCTTGAGGGATTTGGGATTGATCTTTTCCTGCTTCATCACGTCGTAAATGTAGAGGCAGAACGATGGCGTGGAGCAAAGCACCGTGGTTCCATAATCCTTCATCAGCATGATCTGCTTTTGCGTGTTGCCCCCGGAGATGGGGATCACTGCGGCGCCGATCTTTTCCGCGCCGTAATGGGCGCCGAGGCCCCCTGTGAACAGCCCGTAACCGTAAGCATTCTGGACGATGTCTTTGGCCGTGGCCCCGGCGGCGGTCATCGTCCTTGCCATGGATTCGGCCCATATCTCGATGTCGTAACGCGTATAGCCGACGGTGGTGGGCTGGCCGGTGGTCCCTGAGGATGCGTGGATCCTGATGATCTCCTTCAGGGGGACCGCGAACATCCCGAACGGATAGTTGTCCCGAAGGTCGATTTTCGTGGTAAAGGGCAGCCTGGCGATGTCGTCGATCGATTTGATCTGCGCCGGTTTGATCTTTGCCTTGTCAAACGCCTTTTTGTAAAACGGGACCGAGGCGTATACGCGCTGGCAGACCTTGGCCAGCCGTTCCCCCTGGAGTTTCTTCATCTCTTTTTTACCGAGTGATTCCTCCTTGCTCCAATGCTTCATCTTCCCCTCCTTTTTCACAATCCCAGCAAATAATTAGGGCAGGACAGTATTCTATTTGTCCACCCTTCTAAAACCTTGCCGATCCTCCTCTTTCGGAAGTCCTGTGTCCGTCAGATGTGTTTTTCGCTTTTATTCAACAGCAGGGAACCGACGGCGCCCGCCAAGGCGATAAGGGCCGCCAGCAGAAAAGAATAGGCAAAAGAGCCCGTCATATCCGCGAGCTTCCCGGCCACATAAGGCGCCAGGGCCTGGCCGATACCGAAGACGACGGTCACCATTCCCAGGGCCGCGGGCGCCAACCGAACCCCTGCAATGTCGCCGGAAAACGCGGCCACGATCGAGGGGATGCTCCAGGCGGAGATGCCGAAGGCCAGCGCCGAGGCATAAAAACCGATACCCGTCGTGGAGAAGGCGAAAGTGGCGAAGGAGAGGGTATGAAGGCAAAAAACGATACCCAGGGCCGCGCGGCGTCCTATCCGGTCGGAGACGCCTCCCCAGATAAAGCCGCTCGCCAGGCTTACAAAACCTACCAGGGACCATATCCTGCCTGCCTCGGCAGGGGAGAGCGCCCCCGCCTTGATCACATGAGCGGAGAAAAAGGTCGCATAGACCATATAAGAAAATCCAAAGGCAAAATACACGAGCCCCAGTTGCCACAGGGCCGGATTTTTATAGACCTTGCCCCACTCCAGAGGGGCGGCTGCCGCGCCGCCGTCCTGCCCTTTCCCAGGTGAAGGTGCGGGGGCCTTTTGTTCCGCTCCGCAGGGAGAGAGGTTTTTATCGGCCGGCCTATCCTTGAGCAGCGCCATGCAGATCAAGGTGATCACCGCCGAGAGGACCGCCAGGACATACCAGGCCCACCGCCAGCCGTCGGCCCCATAGGCCCTGATCACGCCGGGCAGAAAGATTCCGGTGACCAGAACGCCCAGGCCGGAACCGGAGACCAGGATGCCGGCGGCAAGACCCCGGCGCCGGGTGGCAAACCACGCCGAGGCAAGGCCCATAATGGGCACGTTGGCCCCGGCGCTCCCGATCCCCGTCAAAATTCTGGCAAGCAGGATTCCGAAAAATCCACCCGCCAGCCCGGTCATCAGAAGGGTTACCGTCGTCAGGATCAACGAGAGAACAATAACGATCTTCGCGCCGTACCGGGAGGCCCAATATCCTCCCACCAGGGAAAAGAAGAGATAGCCTATCAGGTTTCCGGTTCCCAAAAGGCCCAATTGGCCGTAATTAAGGCCCAACCCCTCTTTCATGGCCGGCAGGATCACCGTATAGCCGAAACGCCCCAACCCGAGCGCTCCCATAACCCCGATCACCCCGGCGCTTACAATGATCCAGGCATAGTGAATCTTTGATTTTTTCAATGCGGACGCCCCCTCCCGGTTTTCCGGGATTCATTCGGGTCAATGAGAAGATGTTGTTTTGGGGACGGAGTATAAAGTGGGATTTCCCGCAAGTCAAGAGAGAATCGCTGGCTCGAATCGCCACCCGCGCGGGAAGGCAATAAGGTGCGCCATAAAAGAGAACCGTTGTTTTATTGAGGGTTTGCCGAATTTTTCCCCGCCGGATTTCTTCCGAATAATTCTTCTTGACAATAGACAATATAGCTGTATTTTAGCTCCACCTGCACAGTCGATTTCTCATCTCTCGTATCTTGTATCGTGCCGGCGTCTTCAGTGGCGGATGCCAATGTCCTCGCCGCAGAGGCGGCGCCGGTTGGAAATACCGCGGCTTGCTGCTTTTGCCGATTCAGTCATCAAAGGAGGGGATATGGGAAAAAAATGGTTGATCACGTACGTGATGTTGGCAGTCATGGGCTGGGGGGTGATGGTGGCGCCGAACGTGCGCGCAGCCGAACCGATTGTCATCGGGGTGGCGACCTCCCTGGGTTTTCTGGAAGGGAAGGAATCGATCAAGGCGGTTCAATTGGCGGTAGATGAGATCAACGCCGCCGGCGGCGTAAAAGTGGGCGCAGGATCGAGGCCGTTCAAGGTCGAATCGATCGATCTGCGGGATGCAGCGCCAGGCGTGCCTGTGCCGGAAGCCCTGCTGGGATTGGAAAAGATCATTTTGGAGAAAAAACCCGCTGCGCTTCTGGTCGGTCCGTTTCGCTCCGAAGCCCTGATCGCGGGAATGGACATCATCGCCAAGTACAAGGTCCCGCTGTTAGGAACGATTGCGATGGCGCCGGGGTCGGAAAAGAAAATCAAGGAAGACCCCCAGAAGTACAAGTACGTCTTCAGGACCTGCCTGAACGCCGTGCACCTGGTGAAGTTCCTCTCCGGGACCATGGCGGCGATCAACAAGCAGTTCGGCTTCACCAAGGTGTACGTGATGACCCAGGATGTGGCTTGGGCGCGCGCCACCGCCGATCTGGTGAAGAGCCTCTACTTCGACAAGAACGGCTGGCAGGTATTGGGCATGGAGAGCTACCCGACCGGCACCTCCGATTTCTCTTCGGCCCTCATGAAGGCCCGCGCCCAGGGGGCCCAGGTGATCATGCCCGTCTTCGACATGCCCCAAAGCGGCACCCTGGTCAAGCAGTGGAACAGCATGAAGGTGCCCGCCCTCATGGCCGGCTTCATCTCGCCGCTGGCCGGCACCGAAGCCTGGAAGACATTTGACGGCAAGATCGGCGGCGTGCTGAACACGACCTTTGAGCTGGGCAGCGCCATGGCCGCAAGCAAACTCCCCGCATCCACCGACTTCATGAACAGATACCAGAAGAAATACAGTCAGGAGATTCAGGCCGGCCACGGCCCGGCCCCTTCCTATGAATCGGTGTATGTCCTTAAGGAGGCCATCGAGCGGACCGGCAGCCTGGAACCGGATAAGGTCGTGGCCGGTTTGGAAAAAACCGACCGGCGGGGCGTGATGGGCCGCATCCGCTATGATGAAGGCCACCAGGCGGTTTATGGCTTTAATCCGGCTGAAGTGAGCGTGTCGGTCGTCTACCAATGGACCGACAGCGGCAAACGGGTCGTCGTGTTTCCGGAATCCTTGGCCGAAAACGCGATCCAACTGCCTGCAGGATTGAAATCCGCAAAATAATACGCGGGAGATAAAAATGGTCCGCTCCCCCTCTTCCTCACCCGCGACAGGGGAAGAGGGGGTATTCGTCCGTCGCCGTGTCGGACCCGGGCATGGGGATCATGCCGTTCTGCCCCTGGGGGTGGCAAATGTTTGCAGGCACTCTGGTTTTCGCCCTGATCAACAGTTCCATACTGATCCTGCTGGCCATCGGATTCAACCTGACCTTCGGCATCAGCGGGGTGGCCAATTTCGCCTACGGCGCGCTCTACATCATGTCGGCCTACCTGAGCTGGACGATGATGCATCTGCTGCACCTGCCCTTCTGGGCGTCGGCGATCCTCTCGATCGCCTTCACGATGGCGTCGGGGGCCGTGATGTATCGCTTCGTTCTGCTTCGCGTCCGCGGCCAGGCCCTCTCCGAGGTCATCGCGACCTTCGGCATCGGCCTGTCCATCCTGGAGCTGTTTCGCTACCTGGGGCTGGTGGGATTTGAATATACCCTGCCGGTCTTCTCGAGTGAAAGCTTCATGATCGCCGGCGCCTATGTCGATATCCAGCGGATCGCCGTTGTGGCGATCGCACTGATACTGGTATCAGGTTTGTGGCTCTTTACCCATTTCACCTCCACGGGTCTTGCGTTTCGGGGCATCGCCCAGGACGAGAGGACCGCTCTGACCTTCGGCATCGATTCCGACCGGATCGCCGTACTGAGCGTCTCTTTCGGGGCCGGCCTGGCGGCCATCGCCGCCACCATCATCATTCCCCTGGGGAGCATCGCCCCGGATGAGGGATATGACGTGCTGATCAAGGCCCTGGCCGTATGCATCATCGGAGGCTTGGGTTCGACCGGCGGCGTGATCGCGGCCGGCTTCATCATCGGTTTCGCGGAACGGTTCACAGATACCTATATCGGCTCCCACTGGACGATGATCGTGAGCCTCGCGGCCATCCTGCTGGTCCTGGCGATCAAGCCTTCCGGCCTGTTCGGCCAGCAAAAGGAACTGGAAGAGAGGATTTAGAGAAGTGAAAAAACGGAGGGAAAGGATCGACCGGGGGATCAAGGCCCGTTCGGAGGACATTTATGCCCTCAGTTCCTGGCGCGAGATGCTCTATCTGGCGGGCCCGCGGTTGCTGCCCGCGGCCTTTTTTCTGCTGCTGCCGCTTTTCCTGGGAATCTACTGGCAGAAGGTGATGATCTCGGTGGCTGTCTTCGCCCTGCTGGCCATGAGTTGGGAGATGCTGGCCCAGACCGGCATGATCTCCCTGGGGCAGGCCCTTTTTTTCGGCATGGGCGCCTATGCCTCGGGCATCCTCAACTCCTATTTCGGGGCGCCTCCTTGGGTCGCGATTCCCGCGGCGACGGCATTGGGCGGCGCGCTCTGCACCCTTATCCTGCTGCCTGTCCTGCGCCTGCGGGGGATCTACTTCTCCATGGTCACGCTCATCATCCCTCTGATGCTGGTGCGTATTATCGAAGCCACCAAGATATTCGGCGGGACCGAAGGATTGAGCGGCATGACCCCCCTGCCCTCCGGTCTGCCGGAGATTTATCTGGTGACAGGGGCGTTTCTGGTGGTGTTGTTCGGATTGAGACGGCTGATGGAAACGGATTACGGCCTGGTCCTCAAGGGAATCCGCGACAACGACCGTTCTGTCACCAATGCCGGCATCAACATCACCTGGTTCAAGACCCAGGCCCTTTTCATCTCCAGCACCATCGGCGCCTTTGCGGGCGCATTCATGACGCATGTTTACATGTTCGTGGGGATGCCGGTCTTTGCCCTCGACTATTCGATTCTGCCGATCGCCGCGGCTGTTGTGGGAGGGGCCGGGACGCTGGCGGGCGCCGCCCTGGGGGCAGTGATCCTGGTGCCGCTGTCGGAAGCGTTGCGGGGCATCGGCGGGCTGCGCATCGTTCTGTACGGATTGTTTCTGGTGGTGTTCATCGTCGCGATTCCGGAAGGGCTGTTCGACTACATTCAACGCAAGTACCACCAAATGGAAAGGTGGGTTGAGATAGACCAATGAGCGCGCCGTCCGTTTTGCAGGTGGAGGACCTGTACAAAGTCTTCGGAAAGGCGGTGGCGGTCAACCGCTTGAGCTGCGAGGTGCGCAGGGGGGAGCTGTTGGGGATCATCGGACCCAACGGTTCGGGCAAGACCACCCTGGTCAACCTCATCTCCGGGTTCGTGAAGCCGACGTCGGGGCGGATCCTGTACAACGGCCGGGAGATCACCCATACCGCTCCCCATCTCATTATCCGGATGGGGATCTCCCGCACCTTTCAGATGGTTCGCCCCTTCTACCAGTTGCCGGCCTATAAGAACCTGATCATCCCCCTGTACTCACCCCGGGCCCGGCAGCTGGCGGGCGGCCGATACGGAGATCGCGATACCGTGGCCCTGGATCTTCTCGAGGAGGTCGGCTTCGAGCGGGACGCGCATGTCGCCTACAAACCGGCGGGGACGCTTCCCCAGGGATATCTCAAGCGGTTGGAGCTGGCCAAGGCCATCGCCCTGTCGCCGGATCTTTTGATCCTGGACGAGCTCTTTTCCGGCCTGAGCCTGGCCGAAGTGGCAAGCGTCGTACCCATTATAGAAAAACTGAGGCTCGCGGGCAAGACCATCGTCATGATCGAACATCGTTTAAAGGAGCTGTTTCGCATCGCCGACCGGATCATGGTGCTCAACTACGGCCAGAAGATCGCCGAAGGGACCTCCGCCGAGGTGATGGAGAGCGAAGCGGTGAAGAAGGCGTATCTCGGGTCCGAGGAGTAGTGTGGTCATGCTTGATGTAAACAACCTCATGGTTTTTTTCGAAAACGCCCTGGCGCTGAACGACTTCAGCATGCAGGTACGCAAGGGAGAAATCATCGGGGTGATCGGCTCCAACAGCGCCGGCAAGACCACGCTGATGAACGCCCTTTCGGGCCTGATCATCGACATGCGGATCAAGGAAAAGCGCAAAGGGGGCGAACGGATCACGGTTTACGGCAGCATCGTCTATGAAGGGCTGGATATCACCGAGCTCTCCCCCAGCGGGCGGGTAAAGCAGGGGATTGTCCTGTCCCGCGAGCGGCACCCCGTCTTTCCGGAGAGCAGTGTTCTGGAAAACCTGAAGATCGCCGGCTACCTCCGTAAAAAGGCCGAGGTGCGGGAAGTGATCGAGTACGTTTTTGCCCTTTTCCCTGCCCTGGTCGAGTTACGCGGCAAAAAGGCCGGTTTCTTGAGCGGCGGCGAACAGCAGATGCTGGCCATCGGCATGGCGCTGACAGTGAAACCGCGGCTGCTCCTGCTCGATGAACCCCTGCTGGGACTCAGCCCGATGATGCAGAAGGCGCTGGTGGACGCCATCGTCGGTTTGAACAGGAAGTCGGGCATCACCATCGTCTTGAGCGAGCAATTCGCCCGCCCTGTCCTGCCCATCATCGACCGCGGATACATCCTTGAAAACGGGATGCTGACCCTGAGCGGAACCGGCGCCGAGCTGATGGACAATCCGGAGATCAAAGCCGCCTACTTTGGGATATGACCATGAAGGAACCAATACATAACGGCGCTTCCCGGCGCATCATCGACCTGTTTGCGCAAACCGCCGCACGGCGCGCCGATGCCACGGCGGTCGTCTACCTCGGAACCCGCTATTCATACCGCTGGCTGGAGGAGACGGCCGGGATCTTTGCCGCGGCCCTGGCCAGCCTGGGCATCCGGCCCGGGGAGAAGGTCATCCTCTATATCCCCAACAGCATCCAGTGGGTGGTGGCCTGGCTGGGCATTCAGCGCCTGGGAGGGATTTGCGTTCCGGTCACCCCGATCTATCCCGCCCACGATATTCGGTATATCGCCAACGACTGTGAGGCCGCGGCCATCGTCTGCGCCGACACGAATTTCGGGTACGTCAAGAAGGCATGGCCCGAAACCGGGATCCGGCAGGCGATCGTTACCAGGATGGCCGACCTGCTGCCCGCCTGGAAACGGTGGTTCGGCTATCTGTTCGATGTGATCCCCAGGGGGCGGATCGCTTTGGATGAAAACACCCACGGCTTCCGGCAGCTGCTGCGCCGCCACCGCCGCGCCGCCCAGACCCTGCCGACGCCCGCTCCCTCCCAGGACCTCACCGCCGAGATCCTCTACACCGGAGGAACGACGAAGTTTCCCAAAGGGGTGCCGATCAACCATGACCTTTTCCTGATTTCAGCGGACGAACAGATCCGGGTGAGCGAACCCCTTTTCCCGGCGGACGAGAACGTGATCCTGGCCAACGCCCCCCTTTTCCACATCCTCGGCCAGACCACCGGCCTGGCCACCCTCCTGGCGGGCGGGACTCTGATCCTGATGCCGCGCATCAACCTGGACGCGGCCCTGGACGCCATCCAGCGCTACAAGGTCAAAAGCATGATCGGCGTGCCGATGCTCTACCGGATGATCCTGGAGCATGAGCGCCTGTCCCAGTATGATTTGAGCTCGGTGCGGTTCTGGTTCAGCGGCGGGGACGTCCTGCCCGTCGAGGTGAGCAATAGGTGGCGGGAGAGGTTCGGACGCTGCATCTATCAGGGCTACGGGGCCACCGAGACCTGCGGCGGGGTAACGATGTGTCCGGTGACGAAGGACAATCCTCCCCGGAGCGTGGGACGGGCCGTTGCCAGCAAGCAGGTGAAAATCGTCGATCCCGCAACACTCACGCCTGTCGAACCCGGACAGCCCGGGGAGCTGATCGTCCGCTCCGCCCATATGGTGACCCGTTATTTGAACAAACCCGAGGAAACCGCCGAGGCGTTCATCGAACTGGACGGCCTGACCTGGTATCGCACCGCCGACGTCATGTCCATGGACGAGGCGGGCAACTTCACCTTTGTCGACCGGACCGTGGACACGATCAAGCATAAAGGCTATCGCGTCTCCGCCTCCGAGATCGAGGCTGTGCTCCAGGAGCATCCGGCCGTCATCGGCGCCTGCGTGATCGGGATCCCGGACGAGAGGGTGGGGGAACGGATCAAGGCCTATGTGGTTTTGAAGGAGGATGTCAAGGGGATCACGGGCTACGACCTGCTCAAGTGGTGCCGGCAAACCCTGGTCTCCTACAAGATTCCCCAGTATATCGAATTTCGGGACATGCTGCCCAAATCCAAGGTGGGCAAGCTGCTGCGGCGCGAAATCCGGGACGAGGAGGGACGCCGGGCAGAGGGATAGCATGAGGAACCGAGACGTATCCCCGGAGGGGAAAAGTAGGGAAGCCGTTAAGAAGTCAGACGGCACGGACGGTTATTATCCCTGTTTCGTCGTTGGTCTGGCAAACTTCACTTCGGAGGCCTTCCAGTACTTGACGGCCTGCCGAATCGCGGGGTGATAAGGAGACGGGGTGAAAGGGTTCTGCACCGATCTACTGGCGGAATACATGCAACTCGCCGCGCTGGCTGAAAGGCTGACTCCTGAGCAGTGGAGGAGGAATACTCCCTTCCATGGCTGGACCCCCTGGGACGAAATAGCCCATCTGTGCTTTTTCGAGGAGGCGGGAATCCTGGCGGCAACCGACCCGGAGGCATTTACCGCCAATGCCACCGAACTCAGGGAACAGTTGAGAAGGGGGATTGAAATAGACGCGATTGCCCGGGCACGCTTTAGCCATCTCGTCGGCACACTGATCATCCCGTTCTGGAAAGAGCGTTTTGAGCATTTGACTGCAGTCCTTTCATGGATGGACCCTAAGACGAGGCTTCCCTGGTACGGACCGACAATGAGCGCCCGCTCCTTCGCCACCGCGCGGATGATGGAAACCTGGGCGCACGGGCAGGACATTTACGATTTCCTGGGCAAGCGGCGACCAGCGAGCGATCGGATAAAGAACATCGCCCATTTGGGTGTAAGTACATTTGGCTGGACCTTTCTCAATAGAAAACTACCGGTTCCTGAGCCTGCGCCGTACATCGAACTGGAGGCGCCATCGGGGGAACATTGGATCTGGAACGGCCCCCCATCGGAAACCGATTACCTGCAGGGCAGCGCCGAGGAGTTCTGCCTTGTGGTGACCCAAAGGCGCAATCTTGCAGACACGAGATTGCAGTATGGGGGGAGCGCCGCCGCTTGGCTTCCGATCGCACAATGTTATGCGGGCCCCCCTGCAGATCCGCCCGCTCCGGGGGTGCGCAAAGTGCAAGTATAAAAGAAAGAAACGACCATTCTATACACTGATCTTGAACAAGAAGTCCGCGCTTATTCTGCTATGCTGAATCGGCCCCAGAGCAGAGTCCGCTCATAATACTCTCCTGGCACAATCGACAGGAAATTCCAGTTGCCGGCCAACGGAAGGGGAGCGTCCGGATACCAACGTACGCAAGGTTGAAACGGAAATTCAAAATTGTATTGACACACAGGAGCCTTCTTCGTATACTTCGTCTAAAGAGGACAATGTCTCAATCAATTCAAGCTGATAATGGGTTGATCGGACAATAGATTCAGCAGCCGAGTGGGTCTGAGGATTTCTTGGGCAACGGCCGCCAGGCATCTTTATTCTCACTACCATCATTCTGGACAAGGAGGGCCGATGTATCTGCCCGATTTTGATTATTACGCCCCTGAAAGCCTGACAGAGGCAATGGGGACCCTCATGCGTCTTGGGCCTACCGCCATGATTCTTGCCGGCGGCACGGATATCCTGGTCAAGATGAAGAACGGGCTCCTGGCCCCCTCCGCCCTGGTATCACTCAAGAACCTGCACGACCTCCGTAGGATACTTTGGGACGACAATCGGGGATTGGTCATCGGCGCGTTGGCCACGCACAATGAAATCTGCAACTCCGCCGTGGTGCAGGGGCACTTCCTGTCGCTTTCCGAGGCCGCACACAAGCTGGCCAACAACCAGGTCCGCAACCGGGGGACCATCGGCGGGAACCTCGTTAATGCAATTCCCTCAGCCGATCTCCCTCCGATCCTCATGGCTCTGCACGCATACGTAACGCTGGCGGGGCCCGACGGCAGCCGCACCATACCGGTGGAGAATTTTTTCACTGGGGTTTCGTGCTGTGCCATCGAGTCTGCACGCGAGATTCTTACCGAGGTGGTGATCCCCCCACAGGACACCACCGGCAGCACCTACATCAAGTTCGGTCTCAGGCGCTCCGGCGCGCTGGCGGTCGTGGGGGTGGCGGCGGCGGTCACCATGGACGGCGACATGGTGCGGGATGCCCGCATCTGCCTGGGCGCCGTCTACAAGACGCCGACTCGCGCCGTTCAGGCCGAACAGGTCATCGTTGGCAAAAGATGGACCGACGATCTGCTCGAACAGGCCGGGCGTAAGGCGGTCGGATGCTGCCTGCCGATTTCCGATATCCGGGGGTCGGCCGAATACCGGCGTGACTTGGTCAGGATATTTACCCGCAGGGCGTTGAAGCGCGCCATCACCCAGGGACACGTATAGGGGGACTGCTATGCAGGCCATTGCAGACAAGCAAGGTATCAATCGTTACCTGATCCAACTCACCGTGAACGGCGACGTATATTCGCCCGTCGTCAAGGGCAACACTCTGCTTGTGAACCTCCTTCGCGATGAGTTGGACCTTACCGGCACCAAGAAGGGCTGCGAGTTGGGCGATTGCGGTTCGTGCACTGTGCTGATGGACGGCAAGCCGGTTGACGCCTGCCTGGTGCTGGCCCTGGAAGCCGACGGTTCTGAAATCGTCACCATAGAGGGTGTGGCACGGCACGGAGCGCTTGACCGGCTGCAGCGCTCGTTCATCGACAACGCCGCCATCCAGTGCGGCTACTGCACACCCGGGATGATCCTATCCGCCAAGGCGCTCCTTACCAGGAATCCTCACCCCACCGAGGCAGAGGTGCGGGATGCAATCGCCGGCAACCTCTGCCGGTGCACAGGCTATGTGAACATTGTGAAGGCCGTTCTTGAAGCGGCGGAGGTCACCTCATGAGCGCACCCACGTGGACAGGTCCAAAGCCAGCCGTCCAGGTCTGCACACATCCCGCACTGGAGGTGCCGGCCGACAAAAACTACGCCGTCATCGGCAAGAGCAAACCGAAGATCGACGGCCGGGAGAAGGTGACCGGCCAGGCCCGCTATACTGCCGACCTGAAATTCCCCAACATGCTGTACGGCAAGATCCTCACCAGCCCGCACGCCCACGCGCGCATTCTCTCCATCGACACGTCCGAGGCCGAGAGAATTCCCGGGGTGAAGGCGGTGATCACCCACAGGGACGTGCCCACCCTGAAATACGGCATTTCTCCTGCGCGATGGGACGAGAACATCTTCTGCATCGACACGGTGAAGTTCGTGGGCGACAAGGTTGCCGCGGTCGCCTGCCTCGACGAGGAGACCTGCTACAAGGCACTGAAGGCCATCAAGGTGGAATACGAGGTGCTGCCCGCCGTCCTCGATCCGCTGCATGCCATGGACGAAGACGCCCCCCAGATCCACCCCGAATATCCGAAGAATCTCAACACCGAGATTCACCAGGACTTCGGGAATGTGGACAAGGCCTTCCGCGAGGCCGACTACGTGCGCACGGACCTGTTCATCGGTAACCGTGCATACCAGGCGCCGCTGGAGCCGCACACTGCCACCTCCATCTGGCAGGGAGGCAAGCTCACCGTCTACTCGAGTACCCAGTCGCCTCATTACTTTCAGTATTACATCGCCCGCGAGTTCGGTCTGCCGATGGGTGACGTACGCGTCATCAAGACGTATGTGGGAGGCGGCTTCGGAGGCAAGCTGGAACCCACCGGCCTGGAGTTTGCCGGGGCCGTGCTGGCCCGCTTGACCGGGCGGCCCGTCAAGATGTTCTACGACCGGGCCGAAATGTTTGCCCACAACCGAGGCCGACACCGACAGTACATGAAGATCACCACCGGGGTCGACAGGGAAGGCCGGATTCTGGGCGTGCACGCCGACTTCATCATGGACGGCGGCGCCTACACAAGTCTGGGCATCGCCACCGCCTACTACGCCGGGGCCATGCTCACCCTTACCTATGATTTCAATAACTACCGCTTCGACATGAAGCGGGTTTACACCAACCTGCCCGCCTGCGGGGCGCAGCGGGGGCACGGTGCACCGCAGCCGCGGTACGCCTTCGAAGCCCACCTGGACAACATCGCGAAAGAGCTCGGGATCGACCCGATCGAGCTCCGCCTGCGCAACGCGCGCAAACCCAACACCATCACGCCCAACGAGTTCGCCGTGAACTCGTGTGAGATGGAGGCCTGCCTTGAAAAGGCGCGAGAGGCCTCGGGCTGGGCGGACAAGAAGGGCAAACTGCCCGCCGGCCGCGGCATCGGCGTCGCCGTAGGAAGCTTTGTGTCCGGCGCCGGATACCCCATCTACCGGACCGATTTGCCTCACGCCGCCGCGATGATCAAGGTCGCCGAAGACGGCACCGCCGCCACCCTCTATACGGGGGCGACGGACATCGGCCAGGGCTCCGACACCATCCTATGCCAGATGGCGGCCGAGGCCATGGGGTACACCTACGAGCAGATGAAGATCGTGGCGGCCGATACCGAAACCACACCCCACGACTTCGGTGCATACGCCAGCCGGCAGACCCTGATGTCGGGGGCCGCCGTGAAGCAGGCCGGAGAAGAAGTCAGGAAGCAGCTCCTCGAGATGGCGGCCGAGATGCTCAATCTCCCTCCTGAGCAGCTTGACGTGGTCGCCGGCAAAATCTTTGCGAAGGACGACCCGGCGATCACTCTTTCCTTCGAAGCGGCAGCCCGCACATTTTTCGTGAAGAAGGGCCCCCTTGTGGGCCGGGGATCCTATTCGCCACCCAAACTTGGCGGCAATTTCAAAGGGGCACCCGTGGGAACGTCTCCGGCATACAGCTTCGCTGCCCAGATCTCAGAGGTGCAGATCGACGAGGAAACAGGCGAGGTCGCTGTGCTCGATGTGTGGGATGTCCACGACTGTGGCCAGGTCATCAACCCTGCCCTGCTGCACGCCCAGGTTCACGGTGCCCTGTACATGGGGATGGGCGAATCCATCTGGGAAGAGGTCCGCTTCGATACCAAGGGCAAGATCCTCAATCCGACCCTTGGCGAGTACCGCATCCCTACCGCCCTGGACATTCCCCCCATGCACTCGATACTTGTGCCGAGTTATGAACCGGCCGCTCCCTGGGGCGTGAAGGAAGTGGGCGAGGGGGCGACCATCCCCACGATGGGCTGCTACCGCAACGCCATCTTCGACGCCATGGGCGTCTCGGTAAACAGCCTCCCCCTGACGCCGGAGAAGGTCTGGGCCGCCCTGCGGGAGAAGCGCAAGGCCGGCGGCGAGAACGTATGGGATCCGATGGCCTGTGAGTGCCTCATCGAATGAGCCGGACCGAGACGAGACACCGGCGTCGGGAAGTTGGAGATTCAGCCGCTCCGCGTTCGGAAGAAAATCATGCATAGAAAAATCAAGGTGGAACATGCGGTGGGGCTGAAGCTGGCCCACGATCACACGCAGATCATTCCCGGAAAATTCAAAGGAGTAGGATTCAAACGCGGACACATCGTCCGCAGGGGCGATCTTCCCAAGTTGCTCGATCTGGGCAAGAGGGAAGTTTTCGTGCTTTCCCTCCGCCCGGGGGAGGTTCATGAGGAGGATGCGGCAAAGCGCATCGCTCGCGCCGTTGTCGGACGAAACCTGAAATTAGGCGTGCCGAGGGAAGGCAAGGTGGATATTGTAGCCAAAACCTTCGGACTGCTGAAGATCAGGGTGGATGCCCTCAAGAGGATGAACCGTATCGGCGCAGTGATTCTTTCCACGCGCCACAACCACTCCCTCGTGCGCCCCGGCGATGTCGTCGCCGGCACGCGGATCATTCCCCTTTTCATCCAGGAGGCCAAAGTCGCCAGAGCGGAGGAAATAGGCTGTGTGCTGGGGCCGGTCATCGACCTCCTTCCCATCCGGTCAAAGAGGGTGGGTATCCTTGTCACCGGCAGCGAGATTTTCGAAGGGCGCATCCGGGATCGGTCCGCGGACATCGTCAGAGGCAAGGTGGAAGCACTGGGATCGAAGGTGACAAAGACAGCGGTCATCGACGACGACCCTTCCCGAATCGGGGATGAGATCGCCGGCATGAAGAGGGCTGGCTGCCAGGTCATCGTGACCACAGGCGGTCTCTCGGTAGACCCGGATGACGTGACCCTGGCGGGAATCCGACGGTCCGGGGCGAAAGTGGTCTTCTACGGAACCCCCGTCCTACCGGGCGCCATGTTCGCCCTGGCCCGCCTCGAAAAGACGGTGATTCTCGGAGCGCCGGCCTGTGTGGTCCATGACCCGGCGACGGTTCTCGACATTTTGCTACCCCGCGTTCTGGCTGACGATCCGATTTCCATCGCAGAAGTGGCGGATATGGGTCACGGCGGCCTCTGCCTGCACTGCCCGATCTGCCGATACCCGGTCTGCCCATTCGGAAAGGGCGGTTGACAGGATGAGCCGCAAGCGTTTGAAGGAGATCATCATCCTGATCAAGGGCGGCGGCGAGATGGCATCGGGCGTCGCCCAGCGGCTGGTCCGCTCGGGCTTGAGGGTCTGCATCACGGAAATCCCTCACCCCCTGGCGATCCGCCGGCGGGTTTCCTTCTGTGAAGCCGTTTTCACAGGAAAAACAGTGATCGAGGGATTGGTCGGAAGGCGGGTCTCCGGCAAGGAAGGGATTCGGCGTTGTTGGAAGAACGGGGAAGTTCCAATCGTCATCGACCCCGATTGCAAGCTCCGGACAATGCTGTCGCCGGACGTCTTGGTGGATGCGATCCTTGCCAAAAGGAACACCGGCACCTCCCTTGGCGATGCCCCGCTGGTCATCGGTCTGGGGCCGGGATTCAGCGCGGGAGAGGACGTGCACTGCGTCATCGAGACAAACCGCGGACATAACCTGGGAAAGGTGATCGAAAGGGGGGGGGCCGAACCGGATACCGGCATTCCCGGCAATATCGGCGGCTACGCCGCGGAAAGGGTTCTTCGGGCCCCGGTCAGTGGAAGGTTCCAGGGGAAGATGGAAATTGGGGATCGTGTCGAGAAGGGGGAAATCGTCGCGGAGGTGGAGGGGGTCCCGCTGAAAGCAACGATCCCAGGGATTTTGCGGGGCATCCTGCACGACGGGCTGACCGCAGATCGGAACATGAAAGTGGCGGACGTGGATCCGCGAGGCGTCCCGGGACACTGTCTGACCGTCTCGGAGAAGGCCCGGGCCATCGCCGGCGGTGTTCTTGAGGCCATCTTGAAGAGGTTCAATTCATGAAGAGAGATGTTTACGAGGAGATCGTCAGGCTCAAGGGCACCGGGGAAAGCGCGGCGCTGGCCACCATCATCGGCACCGAGGGATCCACGCCCCGGGAGGCAGGCGCAAAGATGCTCGTCCGCGAGGATGGGACCCTTTTCGGAACCATCGGCGGAGGACGCCTTGAAGCGCAGGTCATTAAAGAGGCCCTGACGGTCATCCGGAAAGAAGAACCCCGCACATTCCACTATGACCTTACGGGAAAGGAAGCAGCCGGGGTCGGGATGATCTGCGGAGGGGTGTTGGACGTCTATATCGAGCCGATCGTTCCCGCCCCTACGGTCTTTATCTTCGGCGGCGGCCACATTTCCCTTTTCGTATCTAAAATCAGTGCGATGGCGGGCTTCAAGGTCGCCGTCATCGATGATCGGGCCGAGTTTGCAAGCAGGGAACGCTTCCCGGAAGCGGAGATAGTGATCGCAGAGAGGTTCAACCTGGTCTTCCCAACATTGCCGGTAAACCGCTCAAGCTATGTGGTCATCGTGACGCGGGGACACGCTTTTGACCAGGAAGCCCTGGAGTGGGCGATCACCACGGAGGCCAAATACATTGGCATGATCGGCAGCAGGAAAAAGATCCAGGCCGTTTACTCGAATCTGGAGAAGAAGGGTGTCGCCTGGGAAACGCTGCAGCGCGTTTTTGCCCCTATCGGCCTGGACATCGGAGCGCTGACGCCGGAGGAGATCGCCGTCGCCATCATGGCGCAGATGATCCAGGTGCGGCGGGAGGGGAAAAAGGACAAAGCGACCGGCTCCTGTTCATAGCCGGCGCAAAATCCGGGTGACCCTCCGGACAAGCTCTTTTTTTTAGGACACCTTGTGGGCATGATCTCGGCAATCGTACTTGCGGCGGGAGAATCCAGGCGGATGGGTCGTCCCAAGCAGCTCCTCGAATGGCGAGGGAAGACGCTGCTGCGCCACACTCTGGACAACCTCCTCCGTTCCGATGTAGACGAGATCATCCTCATGCTCGGACACAAAGCGGAAAAGATCAAAAAGGGATTGGAAGGGCTTGATATCAAGATCATCCTCAACCCGGATTATCGCCTGGGGATGTCCTCCTCTTTGAAGCGGGGCCTGCGGGCGATGGATCCGGCGAGCGAGGCCTTCATAATCCTCCTAGCGGACCAGCCGGGCATTGGCCCGCAGCTTGTCAACCGGGTGATCCAAGAGTTTCGGCAGGCCGATCCCAAGCGGGGGATCGTCAGGCCCGTTTACCGCGGTCGACCGGGGCATCCGGTCCTCATTGGCATCCGGTATCTCGAGGAGGCTCTGCAACTTCAGGGGGATGTGGGGGCCCGCGAGATCCTGAAGCAGCACCCTGAGGATGTCCTAGAGATCGCCGTTGGCCGGAAGGCGGTCCTGGAAGATATCGATACACCGGAGGAGTATCTCGAATACACGAGGAGGAAGAGGCGGGGAAAGGTATGACGCTCTCACAGGCCTTTTCCATCGGCGAGCGGGAAGTCGTCAGCTTGGTGGGCGGCGGCGGTAAGACCACTCTCCTGTACGCCCTGGGAAGGGAGCTCTCGGCCTCGAGAGGCGGGGTAGTCCTGACGACGACCACGAAGATCCTGGAACCGGCGCCCTCCCCCTCCTTTGTCCAGTTTCTTTCTCCCGATCTCCACGCCATAAAGAAATGGACGACCGTGCATGCCCAACGTCACCGCTGTCTTCTTCTGGCCAGAGCGAGACTGCCGGGCGGCAAGCTCGATGGTATCCCACCCGAGTGGGTGGACGAGATCCTATCGGTGGACGGGGTTTCCACCATCGTCAATGAGGCCGACGGCGCCGCCGGCAGGCCCCTGAAAGCCAACCGTGAGGGGGAACCCGTGATACCGGGCGGCACGACCCTACTTGTTCCTGTCATGGGAATCGACGGCATGGGCCGCCCTCTCGGCGAGGAGACGGTATTCCGTTCGGCCATCGCCTCCCGCATCCTCAACATACCTTTTGGAAGCATCGTCACGGAAGGTATGATCGCGCGTCTGATGATGGAATGGCTGAAGGGCGGTCCCGCAGGCGCGCGCATCGTACCCCTGATCAACAAGGTCGATCTTCCCGACGGCCTGAGAAAGGCCCGTATATTGGCCGGACATTTACTCGAGGTTGACCCGGACCGAATCCGGAGTGTCGTTCTCAGCCGGTTGCAGAAGTCGCCTCCCGTGAAGGAAGTGAGGCACAGGGCCGCCGACTGAGTCAGTTTATAACGGCTCCCTGTCTAACTGCTCCCTAGGTCACATTTTGAGCGTCGCACGGAGTCCTCATTTTATTTAAGGCAATTCGTCTCCAGCATCACTTCTTGTCCGATCGGGTCCGGATGCCGGTGGTGCGGCAAACAGCGATTGGGTTAGAACGAAGGCCGCCTGGAGCGCCTCGGTAGGGCAGAGCGGGAAGCATTCCTTGCATTGCCAGCATTCCTTAGTCGCTATCTCCGGGACGAAGCAGATCTCCCGCCTCGTCCCTCTGTCTATGAATCCGACGGCGTTTTTCTTCTTGACCTCGGCGCAGTATCTGACGCACAGGCCGCAGTGGATGCAAAACGAGGCCTCTTTGTCAAAACGGTCCCTGTCGGCGCCATACTCCTTGGCCAACTCCTGCAGGGCCGGGGCGTCCGGAGCGTGGGCCAGCAGGAGCTCCAGGATCATCCTGCGTATCCTGTCGACCTTCTCGGATCGGGTCCTGACCACCAGATCCTTTTCCACAGGGTAGATGCAGGCGGCAACGAGCTTTGTCCAGCCGCGGCTTTCCACCTCCACCGTGCAAAGCCGGCACCCCCCGTAGGGTTCCAGCCCCTGGTGGTGGCACAGCGTCGGGATCGATATCCCCGCGCTCCGGGCCGCCTCCAGCAGGGTCGTCCCTTCCTTTGCCCCGACCTCTTTTCCGTCTATCCGCAGCAGGATCTCGCTCATGCCTTCTTCCCCTTTCCGACGAGGGTCCTTGCCTCTTCGGACGGAGGCGGCGGAACAGGGATGCCGGAGATCTTCCCCACCGCGCCGAACCGGGAGGGGCACACCTCAAGACAGGTTCCGCACTTTGTGCATCTTGCCTGGTCGATCACGTGGATCCGGTTCTTGCCGCCGTCAATCGCCTCGGCAGGACACTTCTTCAGGCAGATCATGCAGGCCCTGCACTTGTCCGGGTCGATATGGTAGGCGATGAGCGCCTTGCAGGACAGGGCCGGGCACTTCTTCTGCCTGATGTGGGCCTCATACTCATCTCTGAAGTATCGCAGCGTGCTCAGAAGCGGGTTGGGGGCGCTCTTGCCCAGGGCGCACAGGGAGGCGTCGGCGGCGACCTCGGAGAGCTCCTCCAGAAGCGCGAGGTCCTCTTCCTTCCCTTTTCCCCGGGTGATACGGGTGAGGATCTTCAGCATCTGTCTCATCCCTTCCCGGCAGGGGACGCATTTGCCGCACGATTCGTCAACGAGGAAGTCGAGAAAATACCGGGCGACATCCACCATGCAGGTCTCTTCATCCATGACGATCATCCCGCCCGATCCCATCATGGAACCGGCCCGGGTCAGTTCGTCAAATCCCACTTCCAGATCCAGCAGCGACTCGGGGAGGCAGCCCCCGGACGGCCCTCCGGTCTGCACCGCCTTGAACCTCCTGCCTCCGGGGATTCCGCCGCCGATCCCGTAGATGATGTCCCGCAGGCTGATCCCCATGGGGACTTCCACAAGCCCGGTGTTGTTGATTTTGCCGACCAGGGAAAAGATCTTCGTCCCCTTGCTCGTTTCGGTTCCGAATCGGGAAAACCAGTCGGCGCCCTTATCGATGATCAGCGGCACGTTGGCCCACGTCTCCACATTGTTCAGGACGCTGGGTCGATCCCAAACCCCCTTGACGGCGGTGTGGATGTATTTCGGCCTGGGCTCTCCGGCCTTCCCCTCCAGCGCCGTCATCAGGGCGCTCGACTCGCCGCAGACAAAGGCGCCGGCCCCGCGGTGCACCCGGATTGTGAAGTCAAAACCCGAGCCGAGGATGTTTTTCCCGAGAAGGCCGTACTCCTTAGCCTGCCCGATCGCGACGGTCACGTTTTCCACCGCGATGGGATACTCCTGCCGAACGTAGATGAATCCCTCATTGGCGCCGACGGCATAGGCCCCGATCATCAGCCCTTCGAGGATGGAGTGGGGGTTCCCCTCGAGCAGGGCCCGGTCCATGAACGCTCCCGGGTCCCCCTCGTCGGCGTTGACGATCACGTACTTGGTGTCGCCGGGGGCGCGACGGGACTCTTCCCATTTCCTGCCTGTAGAAAAACCGCCGCCGCCCCTGCCCCGCAGGCCGGATCTTTTTACCTCTGCCAATACCTGCTCGGGGCCCATCCGGAAAAGGACCTTGGCCAGCGCCGCATAACCGCCGATCGCCAGATAATCGTCGATGCGCTTCGGATCGATCCGGATGTTGCTGCCGATGAGGTTTCGCCGCTGATTTTTGTAGAAGGGGATCTCCGATTCGAGAACCGCCTTTTTGCCTGTGGTCGGGTCCGCATAGACCAGGCGATCCACGACCTTCTTCTCTTTCAGGGTCTGCGAGACGATCTCGGGAACGTCCTCGGGCTTTACCTGGAGATAGCAGATCTGCTCGGGATAGATCACCACCACCGGTCCCCGTTCGCAGAATCCGGGGCACCCGGTTTCCCTGGTGTCCACATCGGCCTGCAAGCCCTGCTTTTCTATCTCGGCCTCAAAAGCGGCGATCACCTCGGCCGCGCCGGAGGCGATACAGCCGGCGCCCGCGCATATGGAAACGCAGGGCGTCTCCGGGTTCCTCCGGGATGCGATCTCTTCTCTTAGCGCCTCCAGCGCTTCAGGCGAATCTATCCGCGCCATCCTTTTCCCCTACTCGTAGTGTTTCAGCACCTCTGCCGTTCCCGAGGGCGACATCTTGCCGTGGGTCTTCCCATCGACCTCCAGCACCGGCCCCAGGGCGCAGCAGCCCAGGCAGTTGACCGTCTCCAGGCTGAACTTCAATTCCGGATCCGTTTCGCCGGGTCTGATCCCCGTCAGGTCCTGCACCGTATCCAGAAGACGCGCCGCGCCGCGGACATGGCAGGCGGTCCCCACGCAGACGTGGATCTCGTGACGCCCTTTGGGAACCAGGCTGAAGGCCTTGTAAAAGGTGGCGATGTGCCGTATCCGGGTCAGGGGAACCTGCAGCCTCTCGCTGACCCTCTCCAGGGCCTCCCCGGGGAGCCAATGATGCTCCCTCTGGATCTCGAGGAGCACCTGGATGAGCGAACCGGCTTCGCACCCATGCCTGTCGATAATCTGATCGATCCTTTCGTTGTCCATACCCGCTTTCCCGATTCCCCCGTCTTCTGCTTATCCTTGGCCCGCCCTTTTTCTTCAGGCCAGGGCGAACCGCCCTTGACCTTCATCGTACCTGATCCATCCCTGCCGTGCCGAACTGCCGAGGTGCCGGGAGACCTCGGAGGGTGTCAAACGCAATATCCTGCCGATCTCGCCGGTGGAAAGGGGGCTTTCCCGCAGGAGCGACAGCATTCGGCTCACCGCCAGCTTATCGACGATCAGCTCTTCGAAGAGCCTCTCGAACTCCGGGCCGGTGAAAAACCTCTCATACGCCTCGGCCGATTGGACAGGGACCCTGAGCCTCTCCCGTTCCACGAGATTGATGTAGGGGACGATCCGGGCAGCCGCTTCCAGATTTGCCTTCAGGGCGGCGGCCTCCATCCCTTCGCTCTTCCCCAGAGGCCCCAATCCCCTCACCTTGGCGCTGAAATCGTTCATCACCTCGGCGAAAAGGATCCCCTCCCCGCTGGACATGAATTCGATCCTCAACCTCTCGGGGTTCAGGCCGATCTTCCCCATGATTCTTTGACAGAGGTATACCATCGCCAGGGCATGATAATTTCCATGCGTGATGTAATTGCATTCATTCAAACGACAGCCGCCGACGTACAGTCCGTCGGCCCCCATGAGGAATGCCCGGAGCAGATGCGACAGGTCCACCCTGCCGGTGCACATGACGCGGATCAGCCTTATATCGCTCGTATATTGCAGTCTGGAAACTCCAGCCAGGTCAGCAGCCCCGTACCCTCACCACTGGCATACAAAGCCCACGATCCTTGGCTTGAATGGTTGTTCCGCACTCATGTCCTTCACCTCCTTTTCTAGGACGCAAAAGCCGCATCGATCTGGCTCAAGAGCCCTTCATCGGTAAAATGCTTCAGTGAGACGGCCGCTGTCGGACAGACCGCATTGCAAAGACCGTCCCCTTTGCACAGAACAGGATTGACCTTGGCCGCCCTGCCCCGCGGGGTATCGTAAAGCTCGACGGCGCCATACGCGCAGACCGAGATGCAGGCCCCGCACGAGATGCACCTGCTCTCATCCACACTGCAGACGGAGCCTGAGGCGGTGACCTTGTCGCGGGACAGAAGGGTCAAGACCCTGCCCGCGGCCCCATAGGCCTGACCGATCGCCTCCGACAGGTGCTTGGGATAGTGGGCCGTTCCGCAGAGATACACGCCGTCCGTCGCAAACTCGACCGGCCTGAGTTTGACGTGGGCCTCCTTGAACCAGTCATCCGGCCCCAAAGAGGCCTTGAACAGACCGACCACCTCGCCGGTGCCGGCGGCGGGGACCACGGCCGCGGCAAGGGCGAGGTGGTCGGCGTCTATTTGCAGAGCCTTGCCCAAAACAGGATCGGTCACGGTCACCCTCAGAACAGGCCGCCCCTCCTCCACCGCGGCCTCCACCCGGGGCGGATCCCGCGGCTCATAGCGGACGAACCGGACTTCTTTCTCGGCCGCCTCCCGGTAATACTCCTCGCTCAGCCCATAGGTCATCATATCCCGAAAAAGGATGTAGACCTCCATCCCGGGATTTGTCTTCTTGAGCTGCAGGGCGTTCTTGACGGACTGGCTGCAGCAGATCCGGGAGCAGTAATTTCTGTGCTCATTTCTGCAGCCGACGCACTGGATCATGACGACGGTCCTGGAGCCGATCACCTTTTCGTCGCCCTCGGCGAGCCGCTCTTCCAGCTCCAGGCCGGTCATGACCCTGTCGTCCCGGCCGTACAGGTATTCCACGGGCCGATATTCTTCCGCGCCTGTCGCGATGACGGTGGCCCCGTGTCTGATCTCCGCCTTTCCCCTGTCCGATGTCACCCGGGTCGTGAAATTCCCCACATAGCCGGCGGCCTGCGTGATGACGGCCTCCGTATGGACATGAATGAGGGGATGCCGATAGACCCTGCGGACGAGGTCGTCCAGATAGGCCTGCACGTCCAGCCCCTCCAGGGTGGAGCGGATCCTTCTTGCCGTCCCCCCCAGCTCCTTCTCCTTTTCCAGCAGGCACACCTCGTGTCCCTGATTGGCGATGGAAAGCGCGCACGTCATGCCCGCCACGCCGCCGCCCACGACCAGCGCCGCCTTGTGGACCGGCAGATCGATCTCCTGCAGCGGCTCCAGATGACAGGCGCGGGCGACCGACATCCGGATCAGGTCCTTTGCCTTCTCAGTCGCCTCCTCCTTTTCCCGGGGATGCACCCAGGAGCAGTGCTCCCGGATATTGGCCATCTCCAGGTAATAGGGATTGATGCCCGCTTCCCTCAGGGTGTCCCGGAACAGGGGCTCAAGGGTCCTGGGGCTGCACGCGGCGATCACCACGCGGTTGAGCCCCTTTTCCCTTGCCAGATCCGTGATCTCCTGGGCGGAATTGGTGGCGCAGGAAAAGAGCTGCTCCTTGGCGTAGACGACGTGGGGCAGGCTCAAGGCATATTCGACCGCGGAAGGGACGGCCACGATCCTGCCGATATTGGCCCCGCAATGACACACGAAGACCCCGATTCTGGGCTCCTGCAGCGCGACATCCCTCTCCGGCGGATAGATCCTTTCCCTGTACAGATCCCCCCGCCTGGACTCCAGGAGCTCGCCGCAGCGGGCGCCGGCCGCGCTGGCGGTAAAGACCGCCTCGGGGATATCCGCGGGCCCCCGGAAGGCGCCGCTGATGAAGATCCCCGGCCGGGAGCTCGCCGCGGGATTCACGGGATCGGTTTTGCAGAAGCCGTGCGAATCGAGTTCGATGCCGAACTTGGCGGCCAGCCCTGTGAAATCCTGAGGCGGGTTCAGGCCGACGGACAGGACGACCAGGTCGAACTCCTCCTCCTTCACCCCCTCGTCGGTCGTCGCATAGCGGATCGTCACATTCCGGGTGACCGGATCCTCCTTCACGACGGAGACATAGCTGCGGATAAAGCGGACGCCGGGCAGTTGCTCCGCCCTTTGGCAATACCGCTCGAAATCCTTGCCGTAGGAACGGATATCGTTATGGAAAACCGCGCATTGGCTGTCGGCGTCATGCTCCTTTGTCAAAATCACCTGCTTCTGGGTATAGGTGCAGCAGACCGCCGAGCAATAGCTGTTATCGCCCGGGGTCACCCGCCGGGAACCGACGCACTGGAGCCAGGCGATCTTATGGGGATGCTTCCTGTCGGAAGCGCGCCGGATCTCCCCTTCATACGGACCCGTGGCGCACAGGAGCCGCTCGTAGTCCATGCTGGTGACCACGTTCAAAAATTCTCCGTACCTATACTCCTGCTTCAGCCGGGGATCGAACGGCTCATAGCCCGGCGCCAGGACGATCGCCCCGATATGGATATCCATCTTCTGGGGCGACTGATTGAAATCGATGGCCTTGTTTTTACATACCGCTTCGCAGATCCGGCATTTCTTCTCCTTGAGGTAGAGGCAGCTCTCGTCGATATACGTGACAAGGGGGATGGCCTGGGCGAAGTAGATATGGACGGCCTTGTTCTTGGATATCTCCTGATTGAACGGATCAGGGACCTTGACCGGACAGTACTCCACGCAGGTGGTGCAACCCGTGCACTGATCCTCATGGATGTAACGGGGCTTTTTCAGCAGGGTTGCCTTGAAGCTCCCCGCCTCCCCTTCTATACCTTCCACCTCGGTATAGGTGAGGACCTCTATGTTAGGATGCCGGCCGACCTCGACCAGTTTCGGCGAGAGGATTCACATGGAACAGTCGTTGGTGGGAAAGGTCTTGTCGAGCTGGGCCATGTGACCGCCGATGGACGGCGCCCTCTCCACCAGATAGACCTTAAAGCCCGCCGTGCCCAGATCGAGCGCGGCCTGAATGCCGCTGATCCCTCCCCCGACGACGAGCACATCCCCGATGTTGTCTGCCGAGACACCCTGCCGGATACCGCCTACAAGATCCATACGCGTCTGGTCCTTTTCCTTTTCCGCTTCCACATTCCATCCCCTTATCGAGTCGCTTTTCCGATTCCCTAAAGCGCTTCAGCGATGACTTCCGTCATATCCCTGATCTCTATGGCCTCACCGCCCTTCCGGCCCAGCCTGCTCTCCTCGAAATTGGTGATGCAGTAAGGGCAGGCGGTCACCAGCACCTCGGCACCGACCTCCACCGCCTGCTCCACCCTCAGATCGGCAAATCTCTCTTCCTTGGGGGTTTCCATCCAGATCCTGCCGCCCCCGCCGCCGCAGCAGAAGCTGTCGGCCCGCGCTTCAGGCATCTCCCTCAGCGTCAAACCGGGCACCTTCTGCAAAACCTCGCGCGGCGCGTCATAGATCCCGTTATGGCGCCCCAGGTAACAGGGGTCATGCCACGTGACCGTCTTCCCATACCCCCCGGTCAGCTCGAGCCTTCCCTCCTGGATGAGTTCGAGCAGATACCGGGAGATATGGACCACCTCGAAGTTCACCCTGAATTCGGGATACTCGTTTTTGAAGGCATGGTAGCAATGGGGGGAAGAGACCAGGATCTTCTTCACCCCGTGATCGATAAAGGTTTTGATGTTTTCCCTGGCCAGCCGTTTGAAGACCTCCTCATCGCCGGTCTTGCGGATGCTCTCCCCGCAGCAGTTCTCCCCGGTCCCCAGGATCCCGAAATCGACCCCCGCCCTGTTGAGGATCGCGGCCGTGGCCCTGGCCGCTCTCTTGAGTCTTGGGTCATAGCTGAAGTAGCAGCAGGGGAAATAGAGAATCTCCATCCCCTCGGTGAAGGTTTTGACCGACAGGCCCTCCGCCCAGTCCGCCCTTTTTTTTCTCTCTTCATTCAGGGGATTCCCCTCGCCGACGAGGCTTCCACTCACGGTGCGGACCGGACGGACGGAGTGGGGAAACACCCCGTACTGCGTGGCGATCCTGCGCAGGGCGACCCCGGAGTCTATCTGCCTTACGTCCCTGGGGCACTGCTGGGGGCATCTGCCGCAGGTCGTGCAGCGCCACATCGCCTCGCTTTCGATATCAGTCAGGCCGAACGCCGCCTCCCGCACCAGTCTGCGCATGCTGAAATCGGCCACCCTGTTCCACGGACAGACCGCATCGCACAGCCCGCACTGGAAACACCGCTTGAAGGCCTCTCCGCCGTTCGTTTTAATGAGATCGATGATCTCCCCGTAGGGGGCTACTGTTTCCACTGTTTTTTCATTCCCTTATCTTGTATCCAGACGCCCTCAGGAAAGGCGCAAAGGCCTTGTCCGGCAGGGCTTCCCATCGCTAGCCCTTCTTGGAAATCCGGGCGATGGTGTCGATGATCTTCTGCAATCCGTGCTTGTCGACCAGCGATTCCAGCCCCGTCTCCACCTCGTCCGGCCTCGCCTCTTCCTCCACTTCCTCTTCCCTTTCCTCATAGGTCAGGGCATCGGCCAGGCACCATTGAACGCACAGAGGCTCTTTTTGCTGCGGGTCGTCCTCGCACATGTCGCACTTGAGAGGCAGACCGGAATCGGGCTCCTTGAAAAGCGTCCGGGACGGGCAGGAGGCCCTGCAGAAGTCGCACTCGTCGTACTGTTTTCCGTCAATCACATATTTGTCCCTGCCCATGCACTCGGCCGCCGTATACTCGCCCGCGTACACGGGAAGATAGACGTCCCTGATCGGATCGCGGACCAGCCGAATCCGGGACCTTTCGGGATTGTTGCTGCTGTACCTGGGATTGGCGTGAAAGGCGGAGCAGATCATTTCACACGCCCGGCAGCCGTTGCACTTGTCCACGTCGATCCTGATCGACTTGACCTTCTTTTTCACCTTACCCATTTTTCACGATTCCTCGCTGCTCCAGGTCTTGGGCGACATCCTCCAGAGCCAATTCCTGTAACGACTGCTTCGTAGGGACGCCTTCGCCGTCCCACCCCTTGAACGCGTAATACGCATCCAGGAGTTCGGCCTCGAGTTCCGGGAATCTCTTCTTCCAATGGTCTTCCGGCGGCTTCTCGTCGGCCCTCCTCATCCCTCGTCTGACATTGACCGCCCTGACCAGGGTCCGGTTCCGCCTGGCGGTCTGCCACAGCCCGGCTTCATCCATGTCGATCCCGGTCCCGGCAAAGATCAATTTCGGAATGTTGTGTATGTGATAGGGAGGCTTCAGATGAAACGAGGAAAGGCCGGTGCAGATGCCCAGGGCGTCATCGATGTAGTGCATCGTCTCCTGCCAGTCCACGATCTCGCAGGACATCTCGACCGTCGGGTAATGGGGATTGGACCGCTCCCCACGCGGCTCCCAGTCCAGGACATAGCGTTTGAACTTCTCGTCGGGGACCTGGAACCAATCCCTGACGAACGCCTCCCTCTCCTCCATAGTGGGGAAAGGGGCCTGGGGGAACTGCCCTTCGATCTGGGTGATGTTGATCTTCTCGCCGGTGCTGTACATCAGGAAATAGACGGGATTGAGCATCGAGAGCTTGAGCGGAAGCTGCTCATGCTTTTTGATGTTGTTGTGGGCGTATGCCTCCGCCCCCTTGCCGATCCGCTGGGCGGCCCAATGGGTGCCGTCGGCCAGGACATCGCCGATCCCTTCCCGCCGGACGATCCGGTCCAGCAGCCAGTAAAACCGCCCCTCGGTATCGGCCGGCATTCCCGCCAGTTCCTTATCGGTCAAAATCCCTGCCTCGTATAGCTCAAGGGCGAAGGCCATCACCTGCGGGGTCGAGTACCCGTCCACCCCATACTCCGTGGCGCGCTGGGCGATGGTAAAGCCGAATTCCAGGTTGGAATAGGCCGCCATGGTATAGGTGAGCTTCGAGAAGCACTTCATCATGTAGGTCGGAAGGCCCGGGACGGAGAGGGTGGCCCCGCACTTCAGCGGGCAGTTGTAACAGCTGATCAGGCGCGTCCGCACGCGATCCATCGTCTCGGTCCATTCCTTCTGGACTTCCTGGGTCCAGAAATCCTTTTTGCGGACGCGGGAGTTTCCCCACATGAAATTCTGGGTGTGCCACGCCTCGTCGTGGATCGCCATCTCCTGCGGCGATCCCAGGACCGCCAGGATGGGGATGACCCCCTGCACCGGATGCGTCTCCCGGAATTTGATGTAGTCCAGCACTTCGTTGCAAAGCGCCAGGTATTCGGCCGGCCGGGCGATGTGGATATCCTTGGTCCCCCGGACCGCGATCGCCTTCAATCCCTTGTCCCCCATGACGGCGCCCAGCCCCTGCCGACTGGCGCTGGATCTGCCCTGCTCGATGGAGGCGAAGAAGACCCGGTTCTCGCCGGCAAGGCCGATCGCGGCCACCTGGGCCTTGGGCTCCTTCAATTCCCGCCGGATGAGGTCCTGGGTCTCCACCGCGCCTTTGCCGCGCAAATGGGCGGCATCGCGTATCTCCACCTTGTCGTTGTGTATCCACAGGTAGACCGGCTTGGGGGACTTGCCGCGGACGATCACCTTGTCATAGCCGGCATATTTCAGTTCCGGCGCCCAGAATCCCCCCATCATGGAAAAGGCCATCAGCCGCGTCTGGGGAGAAATGGTGGATACGATGGTGCGATTGGCGCCGGGGGCCGGGGTGCCGCACAGAAGGCCGGTGCCGAAGATCAGGAGATTCTCGGGAGAAAAAGGCTCGGTCTCCGGGGGAACCCGATCCCACAATATCCTGGCGTTGGTTCCCAGCCCTCCCAGATGTAGTCCGGTCCATCTCGGGTCCGCTTCCACCCTCTCGATGCTTCCCCTGGACAGATCGATCTCCAGATGAAACCCCGTCTCTGCGTACCTCATGCGCTCCCCTTTTGTATGGCATCAATCCGTGGCATGATCGTCAACGAATCATCGCGGCTTGCGAAAAGCCGGATGCCGCATTCTGTCTCATCCTTATGGGGAAGGTGGAATCAAGAAACCCTCACCGACACCCTGCGATCATGTGGAGACAATATAGCTATATCATAACTACGTGTCAAGAGAAAAAACAGAAGGGCTATCACCCGTTTTGACAAATCATTTGCTTCCTGATACAAGAAAAACTCCTTTACAAAAACCCGGCGCTTCGGGGCTACCTCCGGCATAAAGAGGTGAGACATGGATATAAAACAGTTAGCAGGGCTGATCCAGCGAAGGCTCGGGCTGGAGGATCAGGAATTTGCCCTCGTTTCGGAAAATCCCAAATTCCAGCGCCTCTTCGAGAATGCCATCAAGGGGATGCAGTACCGACTGGTGGCAGAGGTGGTGGAATCGAAGGGATGCAACTCGGGGCACAAAGTGGGCCAGAAGCTCTTCTTCGACTCGGCGGGAAACCTTCTGACCCGTGAGGCCCCGGAGCTGGTCTGCTCCTTCCTGATGCCGAACCTCACCGTGCTGATCAACGCCTTCTTCGAAAACCTGATGAACGGACGCGATCCCAACGAGGTGATGTTCAACCGCACCGGCTGCTTCGACGTGGGCCATGCCTGCGGAGGGTGGGGCCACGTAACCGTCGAGATGCGGGCCGAACTGCGCGAGAAGTAAAAATCCAGCCCTTGACGGGAAACAGCGAACCTATTGCAAACGACCATGCAGCCTATGAACCGAAACGATGATTTTATCGGGCAGTTCCTTTACGGGTCCGGTACGAACCTTTCCAGCGGCGACCATGCGAGGGCCGACATCCTCATGGACGAACACATGGAAGGATGGATAGGGATTCCCCATGGGGGGATCAGCATGGGGATCATGATGGACCTGGCCATGCAGCTCGATGCGTATCCGGGCCGGGACGATCTGCGCTTTCCTATCTCCGCCGGCTTTCGCTTCGGCGGCACCAAAATCCGAGTCGGCGATTCGCTTCACTTTGACGTAACGCCCGCCTCAGGGGGCGCCGAGGGCAGCGCAACCCTGGATTGCAACCCGCTTCCCTATCTGACCGCTTCGATTCGCTATCGGGACAGCGACGATGAACAGGGAAAGGCGTTTTCCGCGTTCATGCCTGAGAAATGCGATGCCGTATTGACCGAACTTGACCTGCTTCCCTCTTACAGGAATTGCTTTGTCTGCGGGATCGAGCGCAAGGACCCCGGCCTGAAAAGACAATTCAGCGTCTGGGGAAGATCGGACAAGACCGTTGTTTCTCAGGCAGGCTTTACCGATGCCGACCAGGATCCTTTTTATTGCTTCAGCCGCCAGGGTCTTCTTCATCCGCTCCCTTTCGTCGCCCTTCTGGATGAAATCCTGGGGTGGGGAGGCTTTCTGCTCTGCGGCTGCGGGGCCGTCACCGTGGGCATCGACTTCACCTTTTATCGGCCCGTTTCCAGCAGGGAGAAACTGCTCTTTTTCGGACGCGGCGACCGTCTCCGGGGCCGCCCCTCTTCACGCCTTCTGTACTGGGCTTCCGGCGGCGCCGCGTCGGTCCGGGAAGACGGGACCCTGGAGAGGGTGGTGAGCGCCTCGGGCCAGTGGTTTGCCATTCAGGACCTGACCCGGCAGATGAAATCGTCCCTCCTGCCAAAGACGCTGATGGAAAGGGCCTTTGAACTGGCAGCGCCGCCAGCGAAACCTTGATGGCACCGGTTTTCCCAAGGCGCGACCGGTGAGCCTCGTGGAGTGGAGGTATAGATGACATGAATCCTGACCTTTCGATCCTCAACCTTTCGACCGCCCTTGAGCAGCTTCGCCGCGGGGAGATTTCCGCGGCTGATTTGACCGAGACCTGTCTTTGTCAAATCGAGCGCCTCAATCCCACAATCAACGCCTTTATCACCGTGACAGCCGACTCGGCCCGGAAGGAGGCCTTAAAGGCCGACGCCCTGCTTGCAGCCCAAAAGTCCGGCCCGGGGCAATCCCCACTCCTGGGAATGCCCATCGCATTGAAGGACCTTTTTGAAACGGCAGGGATCCGCACCACGGCCGGCTCGAAGTTCTTTGCCGATTACGTCCCCGCGGAAGATGCCCAGGTGGTGCAAAAACTCAAGCTCGCCGGCTGCGTCGTTCTGGGAAAGACCAACACGCACGAAATCGCCCTGGGCGTGACGGGCGTGAACCCCCATTTCGGGGCGGTGAAAAACCCCTGGGATGTAAAACGTGTGCCCGGCGGCTCCTCATCCGGGTCGGCGGCGGCAGTGGCGGCGGGGGTCTGTCTGGCAGCTCTCGGCACGGATACGGGCGGCTCGATCCGCATCCCGGCTTCCCTGTGCGGGGTGGTCGGGCTCAAACCGACGTATGGACGGGTAAGTACCCGCGGGGTCATCCCGCTGTCATGGAACCTCGACCATGTCGGCCCGCTGACCCGCACGGTGCGGGACGCAGGGATCATGCTTGCCGCGATGGCCGGATATGATCCTCTAGACCCTGCTTCAGTGAATATGCCCGTGGAAGATTATCTCGCCCATCTCGAAGAGGGAGTCAGAGGCCGGCGCGTGGCGCTGGCCTGCGGGAAGTACGTGGAGGCATCCGATCCGCAGGTGCTGGCAGGGGTGGCGGAAGCTGCGCGAGTCTTCACGGATCTGGGGGCGGAAGTGAGGAATGAGGACATGTCCTGGCTTGCGGATCTGGCCCTGGCGAACGGCCGCATGATCCCGGCCGACGGCGCGGCTTTTCACCGCGAGCGGCTGAGGGAGCATCCCGACTGGTTCGGCGCGGATGTCCGTCAGCGGCTGGAGGCAGGGGCGGCGCTTACTTCCAGCGAGTATTCGCTGGCGCGGCGGACGCAGGTCGAAGGTCGCCGCCGCTTCGAGCAGTTCTTTGATGAATTTGACATTTTGCTGCTGCCGACCACCCCCATTCCCGCGCCGCCCATTGAAGGGACCGAAGCGGTAGAGGCTGCCCGCCGTTTGACGCGCTTTACCGCGCCGTTCAATCTGGCAGGCCTCCCGGCCTTATCGATCCCGTGCGGGTTGACAGGCGACGGATTACCCATCGGATTGCAGATTGTCTCAAGGCATTGGGGAGAAGCAAAGCTGCTGCAAGCGGGTCACGCCTTTGAGCAGGCGACAAAATGGCACACCCTTCGTCCGAAAAGGGCATCGTAATATTTTCATTGACTTCTTCTGATGTATATACTTTAATGTATCTACCTAATAGAAAGGAGGTGGCAAAAGGTGAACACGGCAAAGCTCTTCAAAAGCGGCAACAGTCAGGCAGTGCGACTGCCCAAGGCCTATAATTTTGAGGGCCGTGAGGTCTATATCAACAGGCTTGGCCGCACGGTTGTTCTGATTCCCAAGGACGATCCCTGGGAAATGCTGGTTTCCAGCCTGGATCAATTCACGACCGACTTCATGGCCGACCGGGAGCAGCCTGCTGTTCAAGACAGGGAGGCGCTCTGATGAAGTATCTCCTCGATACGAATATCTGCATCTATATCATCAGGCATCACCCGCCCCAGGTCATCAACCGCCTTAAATCCCGCGCGATCGGTGAGGTGGGGATTTCGTCCATCACCCTTGCGGAGCTCGAATATGGCGTAGCCAAGAGCAGTCGCCCGGCGCAGAACCGCGAGGCGTTGCTCTCTTTCGCCGCCCCTTTGGAGATCCTCCCCTTCGACGATCAGGCTGCCATGCATTACGGGGAGATACGGGCCGGCCTTGAACATTCAGGGCAACACATCGGCGCGATGGATCTGCTCATCGCCGCCCACGCCCGAAGCATCCCCCTGACCCTTGTGACCCACAATACCCGCGAATTTGCACGGGTGCCCCGACTAACGGTGGAAGATTGGATATAGCCTGTAGGCATGCTGTTTCCTTCAAATACAAAGCCAGTGGTCAGGTGAATTTGCCAGACAATGATGGCAGGTAGAAAGGCACCAACTATTGAGCGTGATTTTTTAGGAAGGAGGTGGTAATGATTGCTATACTTCCGTACCGTCGGAAACCCATGAAATCAACTTTCTGAGCATCCGGAGGGGCACTACCCTATGACCAGAAAACCCACCTACGAAGACCGGGAACAAAGAATCAGAGTACTGGAAGAAGAATCAATCAAAAGTAAGCAGAGGGAAGAGGTGCTGCAAGACATGGCCCGTTTCACTCGCCGTTCCTTCCTAATGAGAACTGCTTGCTTGGGAGGCGGTCTTCTCGTGAGCCAAAGTCCTTTATCCGGCTTGGCCCAGGGTAAGCTTCAAACACTTCCTGCTCCGGAGGTGAAGCCGGACCTCGTTGCCGTAAAAGGCAAAGATCCTTACGTTAGCACCCTCAGGGCGATTCAGGAGCTTGGTGGCATTGAAACTTTCATACATCGGGGTGACAGGGTAGGCGTCCTTGTGAACTCTCCTTTCAAGAACATCGGAGCCTCGGTCAACCCCGATGTGGCTCTGGCCGTAATTGAGAAATGCATCGAGGCCGGCGCGAAAGAGATCCGTTACCTGAAGGACCCTCACCGGGGATATTGGGAAAGGTCGCCCAAGAGCGACAAACTCGCAGCTGTTCTGAAGGTTCTGAAATATGAGAGCGGGAAACATGCGAAAGTGGAAATCCCAGGCGGGTTGAGCTTGAAGGATGCTCAGGTAACGAAGGATCTCTGGGACTGCGACGCCTTCATCAACATTTCAATCACCAAACATCACGACGGCGTCTTATATTCCGGCGCCCTCAAGAACATGATGGGGCTCTGCGCTTTTTCCACTAATAGTTACTTTCATTTAGGCACACTGAAACTGGGATGGTTTGCCGACCTGAACCATCTTTCCCAATGCATTGCCGACCTTAATCTCATCAGGAAGCCGAACCTCTGCATCTCAGACGCTACGACATTTATCACAGAAAATGGGCCTTACGGGCCAGGGAAACTGGCCAAAGCTGAAACAATCGTGGCCTCGACCAATAGCGTCAGTCTCGATGCCTTCTGCTGCAAGTTTTTGGGTCTTCAACCTGAGAATGTTTTAATGATCGAAAAGGCTTCCCGACACGGTCTGGGGGAAATGAAGCGCGACCGGATAAGAATCAAATCCCTTTCGGTTTGAACTCATGAAATCTCGAATAACCGACAAAAAAAGAATCCTCTGTTTGATGACCCTCTCGATTCTGCATTCTTTGTTCATCGTCTTTTTCCCCCCCATCTTCTGCCAGGCTGAAGAACCTCAGACCAAAGGGTCTCTGTTGCAACTGCTGCCTTTGGAATCAGACCTTAAGGGATGGAAGCTTGACGGAGAACCCCAAACCGCTGAGGGGACCAGGCTGTTTGAGCTGATCAACGGCGGCGCGGAGGAATACGTGAAGGAAGGATTCAGCGGAGCGGTCATTGCGACTTACCGAAACAATGAGGGAAAGCGGATCAACCTGGAAATATATGAAATGCTTTCTCCGCAGAGCGCCAAGAAAATTCACCGTAAGAAAGCAAGAGACAAAGGGCAAAAGGTTTCTGTCGGAGAAGAGGCGGCCATGGAAGACTATTACCTGAACTTCCGAAAAGGACCTTACCAAGTCACGTTGTCCGGATACGACACCCAAAGAGAAACCCTGGAATGGCTTCTCCTCATGGCTCGGTTGGTCGCTGAAAGGATCAGATAAATCCTCCAACTATAGAACCACAATCACTCAGATACAAATACCTATACGTAACAAAATGATGATTGACAGTTTGTAGGGTGGCAGTCATCATCTATCTGTTTTTCTTATTGATATAAGAAAAGGAGGTAGAGATGCTGCACAGTGAGATTGATTTACG
>Ga0172371_10001011_pt1 | contig 44425 bp, 33 predicted proteins | sample Lak12m_FD_114543 | JGI IMG/M metagenome (GOLD analysis project Ga0172371, IMG submission 114543) | Freshwater microbial communities from Kabuno Bay, South-Kivu, Congo - kab_022012_12m | ecosystem: Environmental > Aquatic > Freshwater > Lake | place: Democratic Republic of the Congo: South-Kivu... | reverse complement strand
TACTTCTGCGGCAGCAGGTAGGAGCTGAGCGGCGGGAAGCCGTTGAAGTAGATCGATGAGTAGCTCTGCGTGTAGGCGCCCGTGGTCAGTATGTAGACCTTGTCGCCGATTTTCGCCGACGAGGGCATGAAGTAGGGCGTCCGCTCGTAGAGAATGTCCATCGAATCGCAGGTCGGTCCCGCGAGAATGACTTCCTCGACAGAGCCCTGGCCCTCGAAGTAGATGGGATATTTGATCGACTCGTCCAATGTCTCGATGAGCCCTCCGAACTTGCCCACATCGAGGAAAACCCAGGGGTAGCGATCGTGGATGGATTTCTTCGCGATGTTGACGATCTCAGCCACGATGACGCCTGCGTCGCCTGCCATTGAGCGTCCCGGTTCGATGACGATCTTTTCCGGCCACACGAGGCCGAAGCTGTTGTCGAGGAAGCGCTTGATGTCGTCCGCGTACTGCTGGAGCGAGTCAGTCGGTTCGACATAGTTCGCGGGGAAGCCGCCCCCCATGTTGATCATCTTGAGGTCGATCTTGAGATCGTGGCGCGCCCAGGTGAAGAGCTGGGAGACGATGGCGAGGGCGCTCGACCACTGGCCGACGTCGCGCTGCTGGCTGCCCGGGTGGAAAGAAATTCCATAGGGCTCGAGGCCGAAGCGCACGGCGGTCTTGATGAGCTGCCGCGCCAGGTCCGGGTGCGAGCCGAACTTTTTCGAGAGAGGCCAGTCGGCGCCGAGCCCCTCGGTGAGGAGTCTGAAAAATACTTTCGAGCCTGGCGCGGCGCGCGAGAGGTTGTCGATGTCGCTGATCGAGTCGGTGACAAAGAGGCGCACGCCCTTCTCGTAGAAATATGCGATATCCTTTTCTTTTTTTATAGTGTTGCCAAAACTCATGCGGTCGGGAGAAACGCCGAGCCTCAGGAGTTGATCCAGCTCGTAGCGGGATGCCACGTCAAAATTCGAGCCGAGGTCGCGCAGAAGCGAGATCACCGCGTCGTCTGGATTCGCCTTGACCGCGTAGTACACCTGAGACCACGGAAGGTAGGTTCTGAGGTTCTCGTAATTCTGTCGGATCACGTCGAGGTCTAAGATAAGGCAGGGCGTCTCTTTGTCTTTCGCGAACTCTTTGATGCGCTCGAATTTCTCGCGGCTCATGAAGGTTTCTAAAGGAAAGGAGTAGGCATTTTTCACTGATTCGGCCTCACTGGATGTAGGATAGCTCATGGGAGCTCCAATCGCATACTTTACGCATCTACTTGTCCAAAGGTCAAGCATGGAGTATAGAACAACTATGATCGGGTTTTTCATCAAGAAAGCGTTCTTCGACGGATGGGACCATCTCTACGCGCTTGCTGGTTTCAATGGAATCGCGCTTCTTGTCGCCCTCATATTCTTTGTGCTGCCCGGAACGCTCGGGGCGCCGCTCTGGTTCATTGTGGCCGCGGCGGTTCTGGCGGTGCTCGCGCTCTCGGTGTGGAATGTCGCGGTCTCAGCCTCGATGTACGGGGTTGCCGAGGGCAAGCCCGCGCACTTCAGGGATTTGTGGGGCGCGCTCCCTCGCTCGCTGAAGCCTGGGCTGCTCCTCGGCGGGATAGGCCTCCTCTACGGAATCGCGATCACCGTGGCGCTTCCTTTCTATCTGGCGCAAAAGGCGATGTGGGGCGTGTTCGTCGGGGGACTGCTCTTCTGGACAATGCTGATGGGCCTGTTGATTCTCCAGTATGTTCCCGCGATTCTCGCGCGCGATGTGTGCACGGCCCGGGCCGCGCTCAAAACCGCGTTCTACCTCTTTGTCGACAACCCCGGGTTTTCGATATTCTTGCTCCTATGGAGAGGCTTCACGCTCGCGGTGTCGGCTGCCACCATGTTTCTCGCCCCTGGATTGACAGGGGCGGCGTTGGCTTCAGCGGTCGCGGTTCGTCTCCGAATGAAGAAATATGGCTACTTGAAAGCGCATCCTGACGTGGATCGACGGCGCGTCCCCTGGGACGAGCTTCTCGAGGAAGAGCGGGAGAGGGTAGGAAAACGAACCCTCAAAGGCATGATTTTCCCATGGAAGGATTGAAAAAGGACTGAGTATGATCGATAAATCGAGAAGAGAACCTGGTATGAAGCCCCCCTCGCGCGACAAGAATCACCTTGGCGCCGCGCAGAAAAAGCCTCGCTCGGACAGCAGCGAGGTCACTTCGCTCGCTGAACAGTTCGAGGCGCGCAAGAAATCCGCGCTCTCGAGCGTGGTGTTCATCCGCTTCGACGGCAAGGATGCCCAAGAACACCTGCCTCAGGGCATCGATCCTTCGATACCATACCCTGTGCAGCTCCAATCTACCTCCGTCAAACTCAACCCAGCGCAGATCACTTCTGAGAGTCTGCTCACCGGGATGCTGAGGGTGCTCGCCTGGGATTCAGGCAGCGCGAACGCGAATGCCTATCGAGATTACGTGAGGTCCGTGAGGCCCCAGCTCTTCGAGGAACTGATCGCTGCCGGCATACAGAAGGCGGAAGAGAAGGAGTGGGGTGTCGCTGAGGAAATCTTCTTCGCGGCGAGCGGGCTCGATCCGGCGCGTCCGGAGCCATTCATCAACCTCGCCCTCATGCACGAGGAGCACGCGAAGCAGCTCACCGACTCGGGGAACGAGGCAGACGGCGAAAAAGAGGATGAACTCGCGCACAAGTACTATCAGCACCTCCTCGGACTATTGGAAGCGTTTCCTCCCGCGTACTACCACGCCGCCTTCTTTTTCCTCAGGAAGCACAACTACGACAGGACTGTCGCCCTGCTCACGAGCTACATCGGCATGAGCGACGACGAGGACCGGATCAAAAAGGCGAAGTCGATCCTCGAGAAACTCAGCTCGATGGGATATCTCGACACAATATTCAAGGAAGCCTACGACTTCATCCAGATGGGCGAAGAAGAGAAGGGGCTCGCGCGCGCCGCGCAGTTTGTCGAGAAGTACCCCGATGTATGGAACGGCTGGTTTCTTGTGGGCTGGGCAAACCGCCGGCTCGGCCGGTGGGAAGATGGCGCGAAGGCCTTCTTCACGGCGATCGAGAAGGGCGCCGAGGGCGCGGATGTCTACAACGAACTCTCCATCTGCGAGATGGAGCTCGGCCACCTTGAGCGCGCGAGGGCGAATCTCGAGCGCGCGCTAAGAATCGAGCCCGAAAACGTGAAGATTATTGTGAATCTCGGCGCGCTCGCCTACCGGCAGAGCCGGATTCTCGAGGCTGAAGGTTTCTTCAAAACCGCGATCGAGTTCGAGCCGGAAGACAAGATAGCCCGCGAGTGGCTCAAGAAGCTGGACTCGGGTGAGGAGAAGCGCGCTGACTGAGGGGCTGTCGATGCGGGAATACAGGCTGCCTTCCGATGCCGAATTCGCTGGCTTGCTGGAGCGGGGTCACAGGGCAAACCTCGAATTGTCCGATCTGACGCGGCCTCGCTCCCCCCGCGATGGCCTGCCAGGAGGGCTCGTTCAGCTTTCCGGAGAAAAAGCTCTCATCATCGTTCCCGACCTCCACGCTCGCCCAGCACTCCTCGACACGCTGATCGGCACGGTGTTCCCCGGGCTTGGGTTGCCGCTCCGCGACGCGCTCGCGCGAGGGCAGGCCGCGACGCTCTTTCTCGGGGACATCCCGCACGCTGAGGGGCCGGATGCCGCACGTCGCTGGGTGCGCGCCTCGAAAAGGCTCGCGGAAGAAAGAGACGAACAGGCGATACTGTGTCCCGAGATGGATGAGGAGATGGGGCTCTCGATTCGCGCGCTCAGCGAAGTAATCAGTCTTCAGTCCGCGTTTCACGGGAGCGTCTTCTGTCTCAAGGGCAACCACGACAACATGACGAACGCGTCCGATCATGGGGATTTTCCCTTCTACAAGTACGCCGATGAGGGGCGTATGGGAGCGCTGTGGCTGCGGCTTCGGTATGGGCCTGAGATTGCGCACCTCGTGCGCGAGTACGAGCTCTCGCTCCCGATTGCCGCGCGCGGGGCAGAGATGTGCGCGAGCCACGCCGAGCCCGCCTTCCCTGTCTCCGAATCGATGCTGTTGGACTATCGAGACAATCCCGAGGTGGTTCGCGCGCTCATCTGGACCGCGAATGGCGAGGCGGAAGAGGGTGCGGCAGGCGAGAGCCTCAGGCTCATCCTCGGCTCCGACGAGAGAGCCGCGCACGCGATGTGGTTCTCGGGACATCGGCCTGTGGCGGGTCCGTACGCTCTGCGCGCGGCAGGCCGGCTCGCGCAGATCCACAATCCCGGAGCGTGGCAGATTGCGCTTCTTCTCCCTGGGGAGGGCCTGGCGCGCTTCTACAAGCTCGCGCCCGAGCTTCCGAAGCCGGAAGAAATCGCGACCCTCGTCCTTGACCCGTGTGCGCGTCAAAAGTAGGATCAAAGGTATATGGCGGCCAGGAAAAAGCAACGAAAGAGCGCGAGGGCAGGGTGTCTGCTCTGGCTCGCGGCATTTTTGCTGCTGTTGGTGCTCTTTCTCGTGAAATTCAGCGATATCAAGGCTGCGGTGCAGAAAACCGGTTTTCTCGACGCGGTGAGCCATGCGGTTGAAAAACCGGTGGAGACAAAGACGCCCGCGCAGCCTCAGCCTCCTTCAATAAATCCGGCTCAAAACGCCACGCCAAATTCTACTCCCGCCACCACGCCCGTGCCCGTCGCTCCAGCATCGCCAACCTCAGCGATACCGACCCCAGCTCCATCTCCAAACGCGCCCGCGTTACCCGCTGCCCAAGAGCCCGGCCTCGCCCCCGCCGCGCCGAATCCAGGGCAGGCAAAAGAGGGCCAGACGCCTGAGGGGAGCGCCGGAACCAGTTCCGGGCCGAACTCCGCCGCGCCTTCGGCAACCGGTCCATCGGCTCCCCTGGGGACCGAGAAAACGCGCAGCGCCGTGCTCTACTTTGTGCGCATCGATGACAGCGGCGCCATTTCGAGCCAGAAGGTGAAGAGGCTCCTGCCCATCTCCGACAGCCCCATTCAAGACACGCTCGACCAGCTCATCAAGGGCCCAAGCCAATCCGAACTGCGGACGAACCTCATCTCGCTCATCCCCTCAGGCACGAAAGTGCGTGGCATCAGCGTTCGCGGGAGCACCGCGATTGTCGACCTGAGCGATGCCTTCCTCTACAACCGCTACGGCAAGGAAGGGTATGTCGCGCAGCTGCGCCAGGTTGTCTACACGCTCACCGAATTCGCGAACATCAGCGACGTTCGTTTCCTCATCGAGGGCAAACCTCGCGATTACATCACCGAGGGAGTCTCCCTCGATTCGCCGTGGTCGCGCGGCAGTTTCTGATCGGGTCTCGTTGTCAGTCTGCCACAGTGGTGGTAAAATGAAATATCGTTTCAATATTTGAGCAGGAGGAGCCTACGAATACCACGGCACTGCACGAATGGCATCTTGCGCACGGCGCGAAAATGGCGCCCTTCGCGGGATACGACATGCCCATCAACTATCCGACCGGCGCGGTCGAGGAGCATCTCATCACGAGGCGCGCCGTCGGTCTCTTTGATATCGATCACATGGGCCAGCTCGAAATCTCGGGCCCCGGGGCTGACGCTTTTGTCGCGCGCATGGTGAGCGCGAAGGTGTCCGACCTGGCACCGCCTATGGCCCGCTACTCGCTGCTCCTCGATGAGCCAGGCGGCGTGATCGACGACCTCTTTGTGTATCGGTTTCCGAATTCATGGTGGATCGTGGTCAACGCTTCGAACCGGTTCACCGATCTGGAGTGGTTCCGCGCGCACGCTCCAAGCGATGTGACAATCGTGGATCGATCGGACGACACGTATATGATCGCAGTGCAGGGCCCCAAGGCGATTGAACTCATCGACGCCGTATCCGACACCCCTGTCTCGGCGATTCAGCGTTTCTGCTGGGGGAATATCCACATCGCCGGTGTGCCTGTGCTCTTCGGTCGAACCGGCTACACGGGTGAGGATGGAGGGGAGCTCTTTTTCCCCGCGGACCGCGCGATTTTTCTGTGGGAACACCTCCTCGAGCGGGGTTTGGCGCTCGGTATCGAGACAAAGCCAATCGGGCTCGCCGCGCGCGACAGCCTGAGGTTCGAGGCTGGAATGCCGCTCCATGGCCACGAGATAAGCCGGGAGATCAACCCGATCGAGGCGGGATTCAAGTGGGCCTGCGACTTCGAGAAGGAGTTCATCGGTCGAGAGGCGCTGCTCGCCATCATTGAGCGCGGCGCGGACAGGAAACTTGTCGGCGTCGAGGTGTTCGGCGGAGTTCCCCGCGAGGGGTACGAGATCGCCGCGCCAGGCGGCGACGTGATCGGGAAATGCGTCGCGGGCATGTTCTGTCCGAGCGTGAAAAAGTATGCCGCCAACGCCTTCGTTCGGCCTGAATTCGCGAAATCGGGAACGGAAGTGGCGGTGATCATACGAGGGCAGCCGAGAAACGCGGTGCTCGTGAAGCGCCCGCTCTACGTGCCGGCCTATCGACGCTGAGTTATCGTGAAGGCGCGCGGCGGGGTGCCGTGCTGTGCCGACCGGCGCGCGCCGATCAAACAATACATCATATCATTTTGGGAGGAAGCTATGGCGATCGATGCGAGCGCAAGATATCTCGAATCTCACGAGTACGCGAAGCCCGCGGGCTCCGACATGCTGATTGGAATTTCGGATCATGCCCAGGCTGAGCTTGGCGATGTCGTGTTTGTCGAGCTGCCTTCGGTGGGCAAAGAGCTCGCGAAGGGCTCCACCTTCGGCACCATCGAGTCGGTGAAGGCCGCGAGCGACCTCTACATGCCCATCTCGGGCAAAATCGTCGAAGTCAACGAGGCCGTGAAGGGCGACCCCTCGCTGGTCAACAAGGATTGCTACGGACAGGGGTGGCTCATCCGAGTCTCGCCCTCGAATTCCGCGGAATTCTCGAGCCTCCTCGACGCCAAAGCCTATGGGAAAGCCATAGGGGAGGAATGAGACCGTGCCCTTCATTCCAACCACGGACGCCGAGCGAAACGAGATGCTCGGCGCCATCGGTGCGGCTTCGCTCGAAGAACTCTTCGGCGATATCCCCCAGCGCCTGCGCGTCAAAAAGCTCGATCTGCCCGAGGGGCTCTCGGAACTCGAGGCTGGCGAAGCACTCGATTCGCTCGCCGATCTCAACCAGACCGCGAAGAAGATGGACTGGTTCCTCGGCGCGGGCGCATACTATTCCTACATTCCGGCTGTAGTTCCGGCCCTCGCGAGCAGAGGTGAGTTTCTCACGGCCTACACGCCGTATCAACCCGAAGTCTCGCAGGGAACGCTTCAGGCAATATTCGAGTATCAGAGCATGGCGGCGAAGCTGCTCGGGATGTCGGTAGTCAACGCGTCGCACTACGACGGCGCCACGGCGCTCGCCGAGGCGGTGCTCATGGCGTGGAAGGCGAGGGAAGGAAGAAACAAGGTTCTTCTGCCCGCAGATCTCCACCCCGAGTATGCCGATGTCATCGCCACTTACTGCACTTCCTTCGAGATCGAGTTCGCGCGGTATGAGGGCGATCCGGCGCGCGCGCCCATCGACGAGCGCACCGCGGCGATCATCATCGCCTACCCGGGTTTCTCCGGCGAGGTTTGGCCAATCGGACCAGCGGCAGCGATCGCGCACGAGCGCGGGGCGCTCTGCGTCGTCCACACCGACCCCGTCATGTGCGCGATCCTCGCGAGCCCTGGATCGCAGGGTGCGGACATTGTCACCGCTGAGGGTCAGAGCCTCGGGAATCCCCTCAACTTCGGCGGCCCCTACCTCGGCATGATGGGCACCACGGACGCGCTCGTGCGCAAGATGCCCGGCCGCATCGTCGGGGAAACGAAGGACAAAGAGGGAAGGCGAGGCTTTGTGCTCACCCTCTCGACCCGCGAACAGCACATCCGCCGCGAGAAGGCTGTCTCGAACATATGTTCGAACCAGGGCCTCAGCATGCTCCAGACTTGCATCCACCTCGCCACCCTCGGCGCGGCCGGGCTCCGTGAAGTCGCGAAACAGTCCTACGACAAGGCGCACTACGCGGCGTCGCGCATCGCGGATCTCTCCGGTTACCGCGTGAAGAGCGCGCGCTTTTTCCGCGAATTCCTCGTCCAGACGCCAAAACCCGCCGTCGACATCGTGCGGGCGCTCGGCGCGAAGGGGATCATGCCGGGCCTTGCCCTCTCACGCTATTTCTCGGATCGACCGAACGAGCTTCTGGTCTGCGTCACCGAGATGAATACGAAGGATCAGATCGACAGGCTGGTCGCGGCGCTGAAGGAGGCCTCACGATGAACGCGATCAACATGCGCGACGAACCCTTGGTCTACGAGCTCTCGAGGGCGGGAAGAGTGGGATGTTCGCTGCCGAAGGCAGATGTCCCCTCCTTCGAACTCCCGGCGGACCTCGCGAGGGCCGACCTCGATCTGCCCGAGCTCGACGAGCTCACGGTAGTGCGCCACTTCACGCGTCTTTCCCAGAAAAACTATTCGATCGACACTGAGTTCTATCCGCTCGGCTCATGCACGATGAAGTACAACCCGAAGATCAACGAGGCGGCAGCAGCCAACCCGGGCTGGAAATACCTTCACCCCCTCGCCGAAGAGGCGCAGGCTCAGGGTGCGCTCAAGCTGATGTTCAAACTCCAGCGGTCGCTCTGCGAAATCGGGGGGTTCGAGGCTGCGTCGCTGCAACCCGCGGCTGGCGCGCATGGCGAACTCTCCGGCGTGCTCATGATCCGCGCGGCGCTCGTCGACAAGGGAGAGCGCGATCGGCGAAAGATGCTCATCCCCGACTCCGCGCACGGCACCAATCCAGCGAGCTGCACGATGGCGGGCTTCAGCACCCAGACCATTCCCTCTGGCCCGGACGGCAACATCGACATGGCCGCGCTCCGCGCCGCGCTCGACGATTCCGTCGCCGGCATCATGATCACAAATCCGAACACGCTCGGTCTCTTCGAGCGGAACATCGTCGAGATCTGCGACCTCGTGCATCGCGCCGGCGGCTATGTCTACGGCGATGGCGCCAACATGAACGCCCTCACGGGCGTCTTCAAGCCGGGAAGCTCGGGCATCGATGTCATGCATTTCAATCTCCACAAGACCTTCTCGACACCGCATGGCGGTGGAGGTCCAGGTGCGGGCATGGTCGCGGCCGGCGCGGCGCTCGCGCCATATCTGCCGGGTCCGATCGCTTCGGAGGACGCGGGGAAATATCGTTTGGCTATGCCCGCGAAGAGCATAGGGAGGGTGAAGTCTTTCTATGGCAACTTCGGGGTGCTGGTGAGGGCCTACACCTATCTCCTGATGACAGGGGCAGACGGCCTGCGGAGAGTTGCCGAGAACGCGGTGCTCAACGCCAACTATCTCAAGGCGAAACTCAGCGACGTCTATCCGGTTCCTCACGCTCGCCGCTGCATGCATGAGTTTGTCGCGCGCGGGAACATCGCGGAAGGTGTCCACACGCTGGACATCGCCAAGCGATTGATCGACTACGGTTTCCATCCACCCACAGTGTACTTCCCGCTCATCGTGCAGGAGGCGTTGATGATCGAGCCCACTGAAACCGAATCGAAAGAGACGCTCGACCTCTTCATCGAGGCGATGCGATCGATCGCGGCCGAAGCTGGATCTCAGCCCGAGCTCCTCCACGAGGCTCCGCACCGGGCACCAGTGGCTCGCCTCGATGAGGTGATGGCCGCGCGATGCCCAATTCTCTGCTACAGGGGCTGAAAAAGGCCTTTCGAACCAAGGGGCGATCGACACTCGATCGCCCCTTTATTACTTAAGGCCTCCCATTCTCAGCCGAATCGACATCGCTGTTGCTTTTTGAATCGACAGGGTCTACAATGATCGATAGCAATAAAATGATAAAATAAAATCAGCAGAGGAGGAATAATGCTCTGGCTATCATTGGCGTTGGCCGTTGTCCTCTCAGCGATATTTATACCGCTGATTATCGCGTTCTGTCATAAACACCACCTCTATGACAGAGTCAACGACAGAAAAGTGCACTCGAACAGCAAGATGCCGAGGCTCGGAGGAGTCGGCATCAGTCTCTCCTTTATCCTCACCATCGTGATACTCCGCTTTCTGCAAATCGATGAGTTTCATGTCACCTATAGCAGCTATAGTCTAAAGCCGATCATCATCGGCGCGACGATCATCTTCCTCATGGGCCTCTTCGACGATCTTCTCGACCTGCGCGCGCTCCTCAAGCTTGCGCTCCAGGCGGCCGCCGCGCTGATCGTGATGCTTGCGGGCTACCGATTCAAGTACATGGTCGTTCCCTTTGGGAATGGCATCCTTGACTTCGGCGCCTTCTCATACCCGCTCACCTTTCTGTGGATAGTCGGCATCACGAACGCGATAAACCTCATCGATGGCATCGACGGTCTCGCGGGCGGTATTTCTGGGCTTGTGGCGATGGCTTTCGCGCTCTTCTTCATGTTCACCTCGAACATCGTGCCGGCCGAAATCTGTCTCGCGCTCGTGGGAAGCATCATCGGCTTCCTTATCTTCAATCTTCCCCCCGCGAAGATTTTCATGGGAGATTCGGGCAGCCTGTTTCTAGGCTACGTGCTCGCGATCATTCCGCTTATGAACCAGTACAAGGGCTTCCACGGCAGCGACATCGGTGTTTTTTCCGCTGCCACAGTCTTGAGCATTCCGATACTCGACACGCTCATGGCTATATTCAGGCGATGGAAAGCGCATAAATCCTTCTTTTCGGCCGACAGGCAGCATCTCCACCACAAGCTTCTGGACATGGGTCTGCGTCCTCCGAGAATCCTCCTTCTCATGTACTCCCTGACCATCGTGCTCGGCATGATCTCACTGAGCTCGCTCTTCATTCCGCTCTCGTGGAGCTTCACACTGAATCTTGCGATGCTCGCGGGCATGTGCGTGTACTTCTTCCGCCTCAATCAGCCCGACAAGGCGCGGAGCGGCGCGCAGCCCTGAGGCTATGGTGCGAGATACAACTTCGTCTCGCACGCTCATCTCAAACTAAAGAGCGATACGAGGCCATTCGTGCCGCCCGAGGTGATAAAACCATCGCCGAACGCAGCCACATTGTTCACTGACGCGACAGCCGCGAACTCACCCGAATTCGCGAGCGAGGCTTGAAAGAGGGGCATTCCAGAACCGTCGAGGCTCACGGTGCCCAGCACAGCTCCTCCCGAAACGCCGAGAAAGGTCGAGCCCGAGGCGTTCTTCGTTATCGCGAGCGAATTGGCCTTCTCGAAATCCGCGTTAAGGCTCAGTGTCGAAAGGAGCGAGTAGCCTGTCGAGGGATCCGCCTCTGTCGCCACGTGCAGTTTTTTCGAGTACCCGAGCACAAAGCACAGGCCTGAAGACGAATCGTAGGCGATGGACCTGGGGTCTCCCAGCGATTCTCCGTTCGGTCCCGTGGCGCAGGAAGATTGCGCGCTGAACGAGGCGTCCGCCTCCGCGAAGCGGACAAAGTACACTCTCGCCACATTCGATGAGCAGGCGGCAATCCACCCGTCTCGAAGGAGCTCGATATCCTCCATCCCGAGGGTGACGGCCGGAAGGCTCTCCGCGTCGAAACAGGTGGAAAAGAGGAACTCGCCCGTGATTGCGCTTTGCCCCGCGATGAGCTTGTCGACGTTGAGCACCATGATCTTCTCTGGTTTATTGGTGAGTACGAAGAGCAACTTTCCATCGGCCGAAAACCGCATCGATTTTACATTTTCGAAGCCCGGAGCACCGTCTTTCGAGTCGATCATGTCAGCCTTGGAGAGGATTGCCCCGCTGCCATCGAGGGCGTAGAGCCTGAGCCAGTTGGAGCTCGATCCCGCCACAGCGAGCCGAGTGCCATCCGCGGACAGGCAGGCTCGATCCGGACTCCTCTCGCTCTTGTCGACGACAACCCGGTCCCGCCAGAGGCGAACCCATCCGACGGACGAGGGAATGGCGGTCGCGCCTCCGCTCTCGGTGTGAGCCTGCTTGCCCGCAGGTGAATAGAAGAGATGCACCGCGCTCGACTTGTCCAGACCGAGGACAGCGATGAGTCCGGATGGGCTAGCCGCCACCCACTTCGCCGCGAAGGGCGCGCCTGTGCCGCTGTTCGACGCATCGAGCGTATCCACGAGCGGAGGGCAGAGCGCCGCGCGGTAGTCGATGCTCTGCACCCACCCGATGATACTGTTCGATGGCCCCTCGGCGAGGCAACTTGTACTCGAGAGCGATTGCGCGGCGCAAGCCGCCTCATCGGAGATAATCACATCGGCACGCACTGACGTGAGGCCCGCGCCTGCCTCGATCGTCGACACGTAAAAAGAGCTGCCGGAGAGCAGCTCGCCGGCTGAATCGGCGAGGGTGCTGACGCGCGTGCCATTCGCGTACCACTCCGAGCTGAGCGTCGAGTCCTTCGTGGAGAGCGCGAGGGGGACGCTCAGCGGCGCGGCGCTCGATATGGTGCGGTCGACACTCATCGCCGCTCGCGTCGAGAGTTCAAGCGCTGGCGCGCTGACGGAGATTCCCATGGAAGGATCGGACAAGGCTATGGCGCAGGTGCCTGAGGAGACTTGGCCTGGGGCGATGAGCGCGGTGGCGGTGCCGCCCGCCACCACTGCCGCCGAAGCGTCCAGAAGGCGCGCCGTCATCGTATAGATGCCAGAGGGAAGGTCTGTGGCGCTCATGCTGGCCTCTGAGGCTGAAATATCATAGGTGAGCGGCTGCGGCCCTGGAAACGAGCTGTCGCCCGGCAAACCCCGGTAACTGAGACCTACTGAGTATTTCCAGCCCGAGCCCGGCGCTTGGCTCGGCGAGAAGGTCAGCTTGAGCCCGCCAGAGCCCTTTGCCAAGTGGAGCGCGATGGGAACCGCGACAGTCTTCCCCGCCTCGGCGTTCAGGTGGAGCGTTTTCTCGAGAAGCTTGGCGCCATCAGGGGTGAGCCCCTCCGCGATGAGGTCCCACTCCCCAGCCTTCAGCCTCACCTCCTCAGCCCCCCAGCCCAGAGTCTTAGTGATCGTTTCGCCGCTCTTCGATGTGAAGGTCAGCCTGTAAGAGCCAATTTTGCAGCCAGACACGGGCCCGATCGATTTTCCCTCAGCTCCCTTCGTCTCGGCGCTGGAAATCTCGCTCGGCACCACGCACACAATCTTGAGGCGCGCCGAGTTGTCGCGGATGCCGAGGGGACAGGCGAAGAGCGGGAGCGCGGCGCAGAGCGCGAGGATTGCCAGCCTGAGTCCAGCGCCTTGTCGATTTTCCATTGAGACCTCCACACATGAACACGCGCGGAACACCGCGCCGCGCTTCAAGCGTGGGGCGCGCGGAGGTCGCGGGAGTTCCCCGCGCATTGCTAAGCGAGCATGCGGCGGCATATAATGAATGCAGAGAGAAATCACCGGCAGGGGAGGAATGTGTGAAAATACTGTTTGTTTCCAGCGAGTTGACGCCGTTCGCGAAGAGTGGCGGGCTCGGCGATGCAGTATCTTCGCTCGCGGCGGCGCTTTCCAAGTTGGGACACGATGTCAGAGTGCTCATCCCTCGTTACTACTTTATCTCGAAGAACACGCTTCGCAGAGTCAACGGTCTCCTGGAAATAGAGACCGCCACGGACAAGCAGCACGCCTTCATCTACACGACAACCATGCCAAACTCCCAGGTCAAGATTTACTTTCTCGACTGTGAGGCGCTCTACGGCAGAAGCGGTATCTATGGCTACACCTCCGCCCAAGAATTCGCCGACAATCCCAAGCGCTTCGCTACGTTCAGCAAGGCTGCCTTCTCCGTGTGCCGAAGCCTCGGGTGGATACCCGATGTCATTCACGCGAACGACTGGCCATCCGCTCCCGTGCCTGTCTATCTCACCACCGTAGAAAAAAATACGGAATTCGCTGAAACCGCTGGCATTTTCACCATCCACAACCTCGGCTACCAGGGCATCTACAGCCGCGATCACTTCCCTGAGCTCGGACTCGGCTGGGAGTATTACTATGGCGCCGGCTTCGAGTACTACGGCAATATAAACTTTTTAAAGGCCGTAATCATGTCCGCGGAGTGCGTCACCACGGTTTCGCCCACCTACGCGATGGAGATACAGACACCGAATGGCGGATTCGGCCTCGATGGACTTTTGCGCCAGCGCAGCCGCGATCTCGTCGGCATTTTAAACGGCATCGACACCGACATCTGGAATCCTTCCGACGACCCATACCTCCCCGCGCACTACAGCGCGGAAGATCTCAGCGGGAAGGCCGCTTGCAAGGCCGCACTTCAGAAGGAATTGGGCCTTCCGATCGATCCGGATGTGCCCCTCATCGGCATGGTCACGCGCCTTGTCGAACAGAAGGGAATATCCGAAGTTTTCGGGCGGACCTACGGCAGCATGCGAAAGATCCTCGAGACCATCCATCTCCAGGTGGCAGTGCTCGGTTCAGGCGACGCCTGGGCTGAGGAAGCCATCATGAACTTCTCCGCCCAATATCCGCAGTTCAAGGGAGTGGTTGGCTACAATGAGCGGCTCGCGCACCTCATCGAGGCTGGAAGCGACTTTTTCCTCATGCCGAGCCGCTACGAACCCTGCGGCCTCAACCAGATGTACTCTCTCGTGTACGGCACGCTTCCCATCGTGCACCGGACCGGCGGGCTCGCCGATACCGTGGTGAACTACAACCAGGACCTCGGCGAGGGCACCGGCTTCATGTTCGACGATCTCACGCCCCAAGCCGTGTACGACACGGTTGGATGGGCGATATGGGCGTGGTATAACCGACCGAAGCACATCGAGAATCTGCGCGCGCGCGCGATGCGCCAGGACTTTTCCTGGGCGCGCTCGGCCGAGGAGTATATTCGACTGTATGAGCACGCGGTATCTTTAAGAAAAGCGCGCTGATGCCGCGCCGTGGACACTGATGACGCCGCCGAACGCGCCGCGCGCCATCGCCGATTCCATTTTAAGGAAGTATTTCGATGCCTGAAGCGAAAGTGCTGGACTACAACAGAAACGAAGTGAGATCGAAGCTGCTCCGCGCGCTGCGGGCGGCGACCAAGGACTATACGAACGCGGACCTCGCGCGCGCGACGGGCTTGCCCCTCGCGCAGATCGGCGCTGAGATGCCTGCCATCTCCGACGAGTACCGAGGACGGCTCAAGGTGTCCGAACAGGGCGACCTCCTCTATTCATTTCCACAGGGGTTCAGAAGCCGCTACAAAGGTTTCGGTCCCTCTCTCAAGCGCATTCTCGCCGCCGCGAAGAAGAGCGCCGCTACGGTCGGAAAGTCACTTTTCAAGGTGTGGATTCTCGTCACGCTCTTTGGCTATTTCTTTTTGTTCATCGCGCTCGCCCTCGTCGCGCTCTTCGGGTCGGTCGCCATGCAGGGAAACGGAAACTCGCGAAGCAGGAGCGACCGAAGGGGAGGGGGCGGTTTGGGCGGCCTGTGGCTCACCACGAGCCTCTTCGACTCGCTGATCCGCCTCTGGTTCTACAGCGAGCTCTTCAAGAGCGCGGACGCGCGCGCGAGGAACGGTTTCGGGTATGCGAGGCGCGAGCGGCATCCGCTGCACAAGGCGGTGTTTTCGCATGTGTTCGGCGACGGAGACCCCAACGCCGACTGGAACTCGGTGCTCAAGCGAGCCTTCGTCGCCTTCGCGCAGTCGCACCAGGGCGTCATAACGCTCCCGGAATTCATGGCCATTTCAGGACTTCGCCCTGAGGAAGCGCAGGAGCGCATCACGAAGTTCTGCGTCGAGTTCGAAGGCACCCCCGAAGTCTCCGACAGCGGCGCGATCTATTTCTTCTTCCCCGCGCTTCTCGCCAAGAACGTCAATGTTTCGGCGAACGTCGCCTCATCCTTCCCTCTCAAGCAGCTCAAACGGTTCTCCTCGAATGAACCCAAGCTCGACAGGACATTCCGCTGGATCAACATCGTCAATCTTCTCTTTGGCTCCTACTTCCTCTACAACGCGATTTCGATAGGCACCAATGTCGTGGTGCGCACGGCGCAGGGAACCGCCCTCAAGGGCGGGCTGACCTTTCTCTACTCTTACACGGTGTATTTCGCCTCGCAGATCGGCTTTCACAACCCCGCCTCGGTGCTCGGATGGGCGCTCGGAGTGGCCCCTCTCGCGTTTTCCGCGTTCTTTTTCGGCATCCCCGCGCTGCGTTCGCTCCGTCTGTCGCGCGAGAATGAGGCGCTCAAGCGCGAGAACATGCGAAAGGTTCTCTACTCGGCGGTCATCGCGAATCCTAAGGGCTTTGATCATCGCGCGGTGAATCTCGCATCTGAGGATGTCCGTCCAGCGAGCGTGCAGGCGATGCAGCAAGAGCTCCAGCACCTCGCGGCCTGGGGGGAGGGCGAGATCGCGGCGGATGGCACCTGGGCCTTCAAGGACCTCGAGTTTACCGAACGAGAGGCCACGCGAGTCCGCGCGGGCGTGCGCGAGTCCGATTATGCGCCTACGTCGACAGTCTTCGACTCCGACGCGAAAGCGTAGATACGCTCAGGCCGCGCGCTCATATGACCAAAACCTCATCGACTCGCTTTCAGGCTGGTTTTTTAGCCTCTTTCGTCTCGGCAATTACTTTTTCGACGCTCGGGATCTTCGCGAAACTCCTTTACGCGACCGGATTTTCGGTGGCGACCGCGCTCGCCTGGCGCTTCATGGTCGCCGCGCTCGTGCTTTGGACGTTCGTGGGTATTCGGGCGCGGAAGCGCGCGATGCGCGGCCAAAAAGAGAGGCTTGAGCCCGCCAGCCGCGCGCAAGAGCCCGTCGGGGGGCACTCGGCAGGCGCCCGTCGCGGTCTCTTGAAATTGTTCCTGCTTGGTCTCCTCGGATTCTCGCCGCAAGCGGGGCTCTTTTTTCTCACGGTGAAAATTCTCGACCCAGGAATCACCAGCCTGCTTCTCTATCTCTATCCGTCGTTCGTGTTTCTCATCGGATTTGTCGCGGGCAGGCACAGGTCGAACCGAGTTCAGCTCTTCGCCCTCGCGCTCTCGCTCGTTGGATGTCTGATCACGTTCTGGACTGCGGGGAGCTATCCGCTCGCGGGAATCGTCCTCGGGGTGGTCGTGGCGATCACCTATGCCGCCTACCTTGTGGTGGGCGATATCATGTTGCGCGATGAGGATCCGATCTGGGCAACCGCAGTCATCATGACCGCCGCGTCCTTCGTCTACTTCGCAATCGCCCTCGCGAGCGGGAATTTCGTGCTCGCCATTTCGGCGCGCCAGGCACTCCTCGTGCTCTGCATCGCGATCATCTCGACCTGCGTGCCCATCGTCACCCTTTTCCTCGCGATGCAGAGGATCGGCGCCCGCGACACCTCGATCGTGAGCACGGTCGAGCCCATTTTCACCAACCTGTTCTCAGCCCTCCTGTTCGGAGAGCTTATGACGGAGCGGCGGGTGCTCGGTGGAGCGCTCATCCTGGCGGGAGTGGTGATGCTCAATCTCTGGGGACAATCGAGCGCTCAGAGAAAGATTGAGGCGGCCTCCTGAAGGCAGTGGAGCTCGCCCTCGTCGAAATCTCCGGGCACGGAGGATGGAAAATCGTACTCGGGTGAAATGAGGACGCCTCGCGCGGCGCAGAACGCGAAGAGCTCGCGGTGCGCGGTGCGTGGATAGTTCGGCGTGAGCCAGGGGCCCGAACGCGAAAAGAGCTCGATGCCGCAGCGGTCGAAGCGTTGCCACGACTCCTCGAAGCGCGCGCTGAGCGTCTTCGAGGTTTTTTCCGATCGCATCATCGAGAGCGCGAAAATCGCGCACGCGCCGCGCATCCCATCGATGAGCTCATGTCCAACCCCGTCAGGCGGTTCTGCGCTGAAGGCGAGAATTCCCGGCGAAAGGGCTTCCGGAATGGGCAGAATGATCTGGACAGGCTCATCGTGCTTCGCCTCGGGGGAGCCCTCATCCCGGAGAAAATTGTCGAAGAGAAATCTCGAGCGCTCGACCGAAGGTTCGTGCTCCACAGAGCTTTTCAGCCGCACCCAGGGGTACTCGGGGTAGAGCTTGCGCGTCATTCTCGCGACGCGATCGTTCCAAGACCCGGACGAAGGCGCGCTGAGGCCCCGGTCGAGCGCGCTCTTCGCGTGCCCAGCGAGTCCGCGCGGAGTGTATCCGAGAAGGTTTCGTCCAAAGTCAGACCACAGGCTTAAAATCTTGCCGCCATCCGCCGCGTAGAGCCGCCAGCCCCTGGCCCTGCGGATATCCGGAAGCGACGAGAGTAAAAGGTCCCCGGAATGGCGCGCGGTGAAATTCGAATCGTTCTGTGTGCTCATGTCGCTCTGTCTCCTCGCATGTCAGTGCTCGACTTTCTCGAGCTTCTTCGTGTATTTCGGGAAGAACTGCGCCACTTTTCCCGAATCGAAGCGTACAATGACGAGCGGCCCCGCGCTTTGGGAAGCGGTGACCTTAATGACCACGCCGTTGCCGTACTCGTCGTGGTAGACGGTCATGCCAACCGCCCACTCGGGAACGTATGCGCCGCGTGCTCCACCCAATCCAGGCGAGGAAGCGGTATGCCCGCCCGCGCCACCAAACCCAGACGAGGAGCCTGAGAGCCCGCTCGCCCGAGCGCCAAACGCGTTGCCTGCAGCGGTACCGGCCAAGGTGCGCTTCGGCACTCCCCACAGCTTGTAGAGTTTCGGGTCGATTTCCATGAGAAAGCGGCTCGGAGAGGTCTCGAAGAGCCGGCCGTGCATTCTTCGCCACCTGCACGCCGTGAGGTGCAGCACATCCTTCGCCCTGGTCACCGCCACATAGAAGAGGCGGCGCTGCTCCTCAATCTCATCTCCCTCCTCATCGTTGCGGGGGAAGAGCCCCTGTTCGAGGCCGGTCACGATTACCAGGGGGAATTCCAGCCCCTTCGTGTTGTGCATGGTGATGAGGGTCACCGCGTCGGCGCCGCTGTCCGCTTTTTGCTGGGATTGGTCGAGCATCACGGTGTCCAGGAATTCGAGGAGCCCCTCTTCCGAGAGGGGCGAGTCCGAGGCGGCGTTGACCAACTCCTCGATGTTTTCCTCTTTTTGAGAGCCCGCGATGCTATCCTTTCCTTGGTAGTACTCGATGAGCCTGCTCTGTTTCGCGTAGTCGGCGATGATCGTGCCGAGGTTTCCCTGGCCATTCGCCTCAGCCATGCCCCGGGTGAGGGTGTCTCTCGCGACGGAGATGAGGCGCGCGAAGTCCCGAATCCCCTCTTTTCCCTTCCCGTGCACTTCTTTTTCGGCCCCTCGGCAGGCTTCGAGCAGGTCGGTGCCGCCATCGATGGCGGCGGTGACAATCCTGTCGATAGATGTCGCGCCGATGCCCCTCGAGGGCTTGTTCACGATGCGTTTGAACGAGATCTCGTCTCGCGGGTTCGCCAGGAAGGCCAGGAAGGAGAGCATGTCCTTGATCTCTTCGCGCTCGTAGAACCGGAGCGCGCCGACGATACGGTACGAAATGCCGAGCTGCGGGAAGAGTCGCTCGAATCCGAGCGACTGCGCGTTGGTCCGGTAGAGAATCGCGATGTCGCGCCAGCGGCCACCTGCCTTGATGTGCTGCCGCGCGACGCGGGCGCAGTATTCGATCTCCTGATCTTGGTCGTCGAGAATCGCAAGCGCCGGCTTGATGCCGCCAGGTCTCGTCGCGAGGAGCTTTTTGCCGAGCCGGCTCTCGTTGTGCACGACGATGCTGTGGGCGAGGTCGAGTATCCCCTGGTGAGACCTGTAATTGCGCTCGAGCCTGATGAGTTTCGTCTCAGGAAATACCTTTTGGAAATTGAGGATATTCCTCACCTCGGCGCCCCTGAAGCGGTAGATCGACTGATCGTCGTCGCCGACCACGCAGAGCGTCGATTCCGGGCTCGCGAGCTGCTGGAGGAGCCGAAACTGGGCCACGTTGGAATCCTGGTACTCGTCGACGAGGATCACCTTGAAGCGCTGCCGCGTGCGCGCGCGGATGGCCTCATCTCTTTCGAGAAGGAGGGCCGGCATGAGGATGAGATCGCCGAAATCGACATTGCCGGTCGCGCGAAGCCGCTCCTCGTAGGCCGCGTAGATGCGCCGGAATTCAGGGTGACCGCTTATGAATCCGAGGTTTGGCGCGTCGGGCGCGAGACAGTAATCCTTCGCCTTCGCGATGAGAAACGCGTAGTCGCCGCAGTCGCGCTTGGAGAAGTTCGGGAATATCGAGTGGACGAGTTCCGTGGAATCGTCGCTGTCGTAGATCGTGAAGCCGCTCTTGAGGTTGAAGGCTTGGGCGTTCCTCCTCATGAACCACGCGCCGAAGGAGTGAAAGGTGCGCATAATCGCGCGCTCGCACGCGGGCTCGATGCCCATCGCGCGCTCGCGCATCTCGAGGGCTGCCTTGTTCGTGAAGGTCACCGCGAGGATCGATTCGGGAAAAACGCGCTTCTCGCGCACGAGGTAGGCGATTTTGGTCGTGATGACGCGCGTCTTGCCGGTGCCCGCGCCCGCCAGGATGAGGAGACGGCTGCCATCGTAGCACACCGCCTCGAGCTGTTCGGGGTTGAGACCCTGCAGGTAGTCCGGAAGATGCTCCTGTGTCATGGCCCCGGAGTATACTCCAGAACCGCGTTGAAATCGACTCCGTTCACGGAGACGATGCGGGCGCGGACGAGCGTGCCGGGCGCGAGTTTCGCGTTAATGAGGGTAACTCCGTCGACTTCGGGCGCCTGCATCCAGCCGCGCGCGATGGAGAGTTCGTCGTGATCGAACGTCTCTTCAACGACAAATGTGTCCTCCGTGCCCACAAAGCGTGCCAATCTCTCCGAGGTGATGGAAACTTGCGCCTCTTCGATGGCAGCTTTTCGAGCGCGGGCGGTCGCTCTGGTCACGCGGGGCTTCATGTCGTATGCGGGCGTGTTCTCCTCACGTGAGTAGTCGAAGGCGCCCAGCCAATCCAGGGCCGCGTCGCGCTGGAATTTCAGCAGCGTCTGAAAATCTTCTTCGGTCTCGCCGGGGAAACCTACAAGGAAGGTTGAACGGATCATTGCCTCGGGCAATTCCCTGCGAATGTTCGCGATGAGTTCGAGGTACGCCTCGGGTGAACCCCGGCGGTTCATCCGCGCGAGCAGTGCCGGAGAGGCGTGCTGGAAGGGCAGATCGAAGTAGGGCGCGATTTTTGAACCTCGCCGGATGATGGGGAGGATCTCCCGCGGAAAGTGGTCGGGGTGGATGTAAAGCACGCGCACGCGGAAGCTGCCTTCGAGCCCGTCGAGCCGTTCAAGGAGTTCAGGGAGAAGGCATCGCCCCGCGCGATCCTTCCCGAAATTGCCGAGATCTTGGCCGATCAGCACCAGCTCGTACACCCCGCGCGCGATCAGCTCCCGCGCCTCCGCCACCACATCGTCGATGGACCTCGAGCGAAGTTCTCCGCGGATGAGGGGAATCGCGCAGTACGCGCAGCGGTTCGAGCAGCCCTCGGTGATCTTGAGGTGCGCGGTGCCGGGGAAATCGAAAAGCTTCTTCCGCAAGTAGTAAGTTTCGGGCATCGCGCGCCCTTGGGCGGGGGCGAAGACCGTTCTTGTTCCGTGGTATATCGCGCTGACAGCCTCGGGAATCGCCGAGAGGTCGGCATTGCCGAGAATGCCGTCGGCCTCGGGAAAATCCTCGGCGAATGCCTGCGCGTAGCGCTGCGAGAGGCAGCCCGCGGCGATGATTTTCTTGTCGGGCCACCGCGACTTCGCATCGACGATCGCGCCGATCGATTCCTTTTTCGCGTCCTCGATGAAGCCGCAAGTGTTGACGATGATGATGTCCGCGGCGTCCGGCGTTTCAGCGCCGGAGAACCCCGCGTCGACGAGCCGCGCGGCGATCTCCTCGCCGTCGACCTGGTTTTTCGCGCAGCCGTGCTGGTCTATGTAGAAAGTTGGCATGAGAGTGTCCTTAATCTGCGTGTGTGTGAGCGGAGCCTCAGTCGAGCGACTCCGCGACGACCGCCCAGCCGCCCTGGGCATTCGACCAGAAGAGGCGTTTCACCGCGATCTCTCCCGCGCCTCCCATCACTAGTTCCGTCGATTTGCCCGCCGACTGAAATACGTTCACTTTGACGGCCTGCGCGTTCGCGGTCCAGAAGGTGATGCTATTCGACGCGTTGACGGTGATCGACTCGCCCTTCCGGTAATATTTCTCGACCCACTCCTTCTTGTCCGCCTCATAGCGGAAGAGCACGGGGGCCATGAAATTCACGTTGACATAGAAGGGATGGGCCCCTCCGGCGCTTCTGAAGAGGAGCTCTGGAGCGTTTTGAGCCTGGCCGGCTTGGGACGAGGCCGCCTGAGCGCCCTGGGCCTTCTGCGCGTCCGCCGCGACCGTGATGTCGCCAGGCTGGTCGGAGCTCGAGAGGGCGGCCTTCGTGTCGAACCTGACTCGAACGCCGTTCTGCGGCTCGTTCGGAGCGTAATCGAGTATGGACGCGGTAAGGCGCTCGCTCTCAGAGGAGGGATTGATCACGACATCCTCATTGAGCCCTGCGCTCAGAGGGCCGAAAGGCGTGTCAAAGCTCACCTTGTCCTTGATGGAGCTGAGCGTTACCGACACAAAATCCGTGCCGAGCGGAAGGAAGACTTTATCCTGCGGATAGAGGCGCTGTTCGTAAGGAAGACCCTCGGCGCGGTATTCGGCGGGGCTGCGGGTTGGCTTCGCGTGGATCTTGAGCGTGGGAAGAATGCTGATCGCCGCGATGATGATCACGATCGCGACGAGAGCGAGCGGAATGAACCTTCCGAGCTGCGCGTGAGTCTTCTTTTCGCGCGCGGCGCGCGGCGAACCTTGCGGCACCGGAGGTGCCTGGACTTCAGCGGGCGGTATGGGTTCGGCACGCTTCTCCATCGCGTGCGCCTTCGCCTCCGCATGGGCGGGCACGCTGTGCGTCGAGCCCTGTCCGTCGCTCTGGGGCGGAGGAGTCGCCTCAGGGCGCTCGTCCGAAGGCGCGTCCTGTTTTGGCTCTTTTTTTTGAGGTTTTTTACGGACTGGAGGCTTTTTGCGCGGGGAAGCCTCCTCGGACGGCGGCACGACATCTTCCTCGGCAAAGAGCGAGGGCGTCTGCGCTGTCTCCTCGAGCGACGGCTGCGGAGGGACTGGTTCGATGCTCTGGCCAGCCTCGATCTTTTCTTGGCTTGGGGGCGACACCTGTGGTTCGCTGACCTCGGAGCCCGCTTCAGGTAGCGTTTCGGCGCTGTGGTAGATTTCTATCATCTTCCTGGCATCGAGGCCCAGGAAATCGGCGTAATTCCGAATAAAACCGAGCGCGTACACCTCGCCCGGGAAGCCATCGTAGCTGTCCGTCTCGATGCCCTGCAGGAAGCGCTTGCTGATATTGGTCTCGTCCGCTACCTGATCGAGCGTGAGACCTCTTCCGAGTCGAGCATCGCGAAAAATGCTCCCAACCTTTCCCATCACCGCTCCCTATGCTCTGCCCGCGCGCTCACTGGAACAAGAAATTGTTGTACACGTTGGCGCTCGCCGGCGCATCGTAGACGAATTTATCGTCCGCGATACCCTGATTCAATTTGATATTCTGAAAATCGAAAGTGATCTTGTCGTTCGAAACAGTCCAGCCTTCGAGCCTCCGGATGAGCATCGTGTCAGCGCTCACCGAGAGGCGTATGTTCTTGTACCCCTCGGAGACGCTCTTGCGCGAGAGCATGAGGCGGTACACCTGCTCGCTCGAGCCGGGATCGAGCGCTTCGGGGCTCGGATTGTGCTCCCAGCCTATCGTGTAGTTTCGGCGGAGCAGCGAGAGGCCCTCTTTTGAGGCGAGGGCCGCCGCGCCCATCGAAACGCCCTGGTCTCCCGCGTCTTGGCGCAGCACCGCCCTGTACTGAGGGAGATACACGAGGAGCGTCTTGCCGTCGAACACGATGACCTGGTCGGCTGGCTGGGTGAAGTCGATCCTGAGCAGCGAGGGCGACTTGAAGAGCAGGGTGCCGAACATCGGCTGCTTCCCCGCGGAGATCTGCACCGAAGCCTGGTAGTCGGTCACCGAGGCGTACTTGTCGGCGAGCTGGGCGAAGAACTGGTCGGCGGTCATCAGAGTCTGTGCCTGGGCGGATGCAAGCGCGAATGCGCAGAGCAGTATCGCCACGATAGACGCGATTTTGATTCTTTTCACGAACGTCGCTCCAATTGAAGGGTGATGGCGGGCATATCGGTGATCGCCGGCGGTCCGAAGTACTGAATGCTGCCCGGAATGCGATAGTCCGACGACAGGGCCCACGCCTCGCGCGCCTGGGAGAATGCCTTGAAGGGTTCGCCTTCGAGCTCAACGAGCGCCTTCTTTATGACTGGCTTGTCCTTCCCATGGCGGTGCTCGAGGTTCATCATGGAAACAATCGGGATGCCGCCCGGTAACCAGTCCTTCGCGGGCGCGGACAGATTCCGGATCGCGGCGATGTAACCTGAAAGGCCGTGCAGAATGAGCAGGCAAGCATCGTAGCCGAGCGAGTAACAGTAATCGGCGTCGAAGTTGGAGGGGAAGGCGCACCTTCCTTCGTACCCGAAGAAGTGGGTCTGATAGTCGAACTTGCCCTTGTATTCGCCCTTTTCCGCCAATTCGCGGAGTCGCCGCGAGGTCATCTCGACGAGCAGCTTCTCAGTTTCAATCCTCGAGACCTGCACGTTGCCATGAGGATCCCTGTCCCAGCAGAGCTGCGCCTGGATCGCCTCCGGAAGGCTTGAGAAGAGGCCGGCGCTCTCGGGCCCAAGGTGCGACGCGATAAACGAGCGCTGCGCCTCGCCCTTCGCGAGCGACTCGTAGGTGGAGCCAGCCGCCGCGATTATGTCGTTGATCTCGGTAATGAGGATCTTGATTTCGGGAATGAACTCGATAAGCCCTTCGGGAACGATGATGACGCCGAAGTTCTCGCCCTTCGCGGCGCGCGCCGAAATGGCGTCCGCGATAGTGGCGACGATCGAGGACAGGCTCATCTTCTTTGCCTCGACCTCCTCCGAAATCAGCGCGATGTTGGGGCGTGTCAAAAAAGCGCACTCGAGCGCGATGTGCGAGGCCGAGCGCCCCATCAGCTTGATGAAGTGCCAGTATTTTCGTCCGGAAGCCGCGTCGCGGCAGATGTTGCCGATCAATTCGGCGTACACCTTCGTGGCGGTGTCGAACCCGAACGAAGACTCGATCCACTCGTTCTTGAGGTCGCCGTCGATGGTTTTCGGAACGCCGACCACCGTAACCGCCGCGCCGCGCTTCCTGAAATATTCGGAGAGCATCGCCGCGTTGGTGTTGGAATCGTCGCCGCCCACAACCACGAGGGCGTCCAAGGCAAGCTTCTTCGCGTTTTCAAACGATTTTTCGAGTTGCTCCTGTGTCTCGATCTTCGTTCTTCCCGAGCCGATGATGTCGAAACCGCCTGTATTGCGGTATCGATCCACAATCTCCGAGTTGAGCTCGAGGTACTTGCCATCGATGAGTCCTGATGGTCCGCCCTTGAAACCGATGAGAGTGGATTGCGGGTGCGCCTTCTTGAGGGCGTCGAAGAGTCCTGCGATTACATTGTGGCCGCCTGCGGCTGGCCCTCCGGAGAGGATCACGCCCACCGTGAGAGGGGCTGTCTTGGCAGGGCTTTGGGAATCGACAAATTGGACGGCGGGTTTGCCGTAGCTGTTCGGAAACGCGCTTTTCAGCGCCTCACGGTCTTTTTCAGGCTCGACGACTGCGGTCGCTCGGGGCGCGATATTCACGATTGATTCGAGAAAAATTTCAGGCACCTTGGGAACATACGCGTAGCGGGCTGCGTGAAGTGGTGAAAGCTCGATCATGCACAATACCTCTCTCGGTGAGTTTCGTAGATATTTTACTGTTTTGGCGATACATTGAAAAGAGCACCTTCGCGCGCGAAAATCCATAATTTTTATGAGGAAACTTTGAACTTTAACCAAGGCTCGCGGATGCCGATACTTAAATCGGGAATCTGTATGGCAAGACGCATCACTATCGCATCGATACTACTCGCAATTTTTCTCGGCGCGCCCCTCGCGATCTGCGGGGCTGAACAGGAGTACCACGTCATCCAGACAGGGGAGACACTCTATTCCATCGCGAAGAGCTACTCCATTCCGTACGAAATGCTCGCGAATATCAACGGCATCACCGACCCTTCGAAGATTCGCCCGGGCATCGTGCTGCTCATCCCCCAGGTGCACGTCGTAGGCAAGGGCGAAACGTACTACGGCATCGCGAAAAAATATGACATTTCGATACAGTCGCTGAAGTCGGCCAACAACCTCGCGGACTCCTACGTGCTCCGCGTGGGCGATGTCCTCATCATTCCCGAACAAAGCGGCAGCTCGGCCACGCTTGCCCAGTCGCTTCCCGCAACCTCGACGCCAGCGCAGCAACCCGCGCCGATCGCGCCCCCGCCCTCGGCGAGCGTCGCAACCGCGCCTGCTGCTTCGTCGCCCGCCACTCCTTCCACCGCGCCAGCCATCGCGGCCGCGCCAAAGAGCGCGACGCCACCCGCACAACCCGCCGCGGCGCAGCCAAGCGCGCCAGAGAAACCGCAGCCTCAGCCAGGCGCGGCTTCTCCCGCTTCACAACCAGCGCAACCGACGCAACCAACCCAACCGACGCAATCAGCGCAATCATCGGCAGCGGCGACTCCCGCCTCGAACTCGAGCGCTCCTCAATCCTCCCTGGCCGCGCCGAGCGCGGAAAAAACCGAAGGACAAGACAAGAATCCCTCTCGTCCCGCCGACACGCTCATCACCTGGCCCGTAGAAGGAAAGGGCCACTATATGAGCGGCAAGCTCGAGGGCATCATGTTCGAGACCAGGCGTGGGGCTAGCGTCCTGGCCGTCGCGTCGGGAACTGTCGTGTCCGCGGGACCATCTCGAGGGTTCGGGCAGGTAGTTTTCGTGCAGTCTAAATCGGGCTTCGTGTACGTTTACGGAGGAAATGAATCCATACTCGTCAAGACTGGCGACAGCATCGCGCCTGGGAAAACAATCGCTACCGTGGGAGTCGATTCGAAGGACGGGAGCCCCACGGCGTATTTCTTCGTGTTTCGCAACGGCCAGCCTGTCGACCCATCGCTAGCACCCCGCGAATAGCCGAATTTTCGCCACTTGCGTTCTGGCTCTACCTATAGTAGCATAATTTATATTTCGAAGTTCGCATATAAAAAGGATAGAGCATGAGCAACAAGGCAGACTGGAGCACGGGGAGCAGTGCCAGCCGGCCCGTAAAGAATGGTCTCAACGAAGATAGCTTTAATGAAATTGATCCGCTCAGCCTGTACCTCCGTCAGATTTCAAAATACGCGCTTCTGACCGCCGACGAAGAGCGTGAACTCGGCGCTAAACTCGATGGATTGAATCTGGAAATCTCCGAGATGCGCGCGCTCCTCCTCGAAGATCCTCAAAACACACAACTGAAAATTGAACTCGCCAAGCTGAGCGCTGAGCAGCGGGATGCGCGCGAATCGCTCATCGCCTCAAACCTCAGGCTTGTCGTGTCGATCGCCAAGGGCTACCAGATGCGCGGCGTCAATCTCCTCGATCTCATCGACGAAGGAAATATCGGCCTCATCGAGGCGGTGAATCGCTTCGACTACCGCCGCGGCTACCGCTTTTCTACCTACGCGAGCTGGTGGATTCGGCAGGCGATCATCAAATGCCTCGTCGACCAGAGCCGCGTCATCCGACTCCCCATCCATATGCTGAACACGATTCGGCGCTGCTACGCATCCGCGAAACAGCTCGTGCAGGAGCTTGGACGCGACCCGAATTCCGCTGAAGTCGCCGAAAAGGCTGGCATGACGAAGAGCAAAGTCGAGAGCGCCCTTCAGTTCGCGGTGGGCACTTCGAGCCTCGACATGAGTCTCGAGGAAGACAAAGGCGGAAGCCTCGTCGACAGCGTTCGCGACGAAAAATCGCCCGACCCCTTCAGTCATGCCTTCACGGTCACCATGCACGAGCTGTTGCGGTATATCATGCGCTCTCTCTCGGAGCGCGAACAGATCGTGCTGCAGCTGCGCTACGGACTGAACGGCGAAGGTCCCAAGACGCTCGAGGAGACAGGGCGCGCGCTGGGCATCACGCGCGAGCGCGTCCGCCAGATTCAGGAGCAGGCCCTCGAAAAGATCAAACAGCGCGAGGAACTCTCTGATAGCGCCCTTTAGCTCCGCGACACAGCAGACACTCGAGATCTTGAAATAACTAACCCCTCGCCTCGCCCCGCGGCAAGCGGATTTCTCGACAACCGCTCCCCGCGCTAATAAAAGGGCGGCTCACGCGGCGGTTTAGAACCGCCGGTGAGCCGCCCGCATTCTCCGCGTCAGCGTGGTTTTATTTTCCCGAGAGCACCTGCATGATGTCCTGGTAACCCTTGGCCTGCGCGAGATCGAAGGGCGTCTCGCCACGTCTGTTCGTGGCCTTGGCGTCGGCGCCCAGCGAGATCAATTCGGAAACGATGTCCTTCTTATTGGCGCGCACCGCGTAGTGGAGCAGGGTCTCGCCGATAAAGTCCGAGCTGTTGACGCCTGCGGCCGAGAGAACCTTCATGCGCGCGCCCGAATCCATCGCGAAGATCATCGAGAGCGGCGACACGTTGTCGGCGTTCGAGACGAAGAGCGACGAACCGGCGTTCAGGAGGATCACCGCGGTATTGAGGTCGCTGTTCCTCAGCGCGATCATGAGCGGAGTGTCGCCTTTCGCGTTGCGCGCGTTCGGATTCGCGCCGCTCTTGATTGCCAGCGCGAGCGCGTCGGGCCCGGCGCTCGAGCTGACGAGGATGTGGAGGACACAGTCGCCATTGGAATCTGGTTTGTTGATAAGGGACGCCATGTAGAATTCAGCGGTGATCTGCTGATTCTTGAGAAGCGAGAGTTTGAAGGGCGAGAGGCTGCGCGCGTTGAGCGCGTGCATGTCGGCGGCATTCGCCAGCAAAAGCCGCATCACCGAAACATGCTCTCCGCTCACCGCCTGGTAGAGCGGGGTGGAGCCTGAGTTGTCCCTCGTGTCGACGAGCGCGTTCGATTTCAAGAGCTCGTTCGCCGCGTCGTAGGCGCCGTTGGCAGCCGCCGTGGAGAGTGGCGTGAAGCCCCGGTTGTCCTGCATCTCGGTCTTCGCGCCGTTGGCGACGAGGAGCCTGATGATCGAGGCGTTGTTCTTCTGGCTCGCCTGGTGCATGGCGGTTTCGCCGGAATAGTTTTGGTTGTTAACGGGCGAACCCGCGCTCACGAGCATCTCGGTCGCCTGTGCCGCATCCGCGAGCACCGCGCTCTGGAGCGGTATGTCGCCCTTGATGTCCGCGGCTTTGAGCGAAGAACCGGCGCTCACGAGGTAGGTGATCGCGTGGGTCGCGTTGTATTTGGCCGCGGTGTGCAGCGGCGTTTCAACCGCGTTGTTGAGCACATTGAGGCTGGCTCCCTTCGAGATGAGGTACGCGATGCCGTCGGGAAGGTCTTTCCGGGCCGCATGATGGACGACCGAGTCGCCGTTCGCGTCGCGCGCCGCAATGACATTGGGCCTGAAGAACCACTCGAGGGGGCTCGGCTTCGCGGTGAGCGCGAGGAAGAGCGGGTTCTCCTGCTTCGCGTTGTACTGGAAAATGTCGGCGTTCGCGTCGAGGAGCACGACTCCCTGCTCAGCGTAGTTTTCTCTCACGGCGATGTGGAGGGCGCTGTCCTGCGCCTTGTTCCGCGCGTTCGGGTCGCCACCCTTCGAGAGGATGAGCTTGAGCACATCCGCGGGCGCCTTCAGCGAAACCGCGGTCATGAGCACGCTGTTGGAGTTGTCGTCGCTCTGGTTGACATTCGAGGGCAGCACGATATTGTCGACGGCCGTGTAGCCCTTGGCGAGAGCGATCTTGAGCGCGTTCTCCCCAGCCTGGTTCATCTTGAAGATGTCGGCTTTCGCGTCAATGAGCGACTTGGCGTACTCGTAGTGCTCGGTGCGCGCGCAGAGAATGAGCGGCGTATCGCCGTTCTGGTTCTGGGCGTTCACGGGCGCGCCTGCCTGGATCAGCGTGTCCACGATCTCTGGAGCGTAGAACTGCATGACAGCTTTGTGCAGCGGCGTGTTGCCCTGGCTGTCCATGAGGGCTGGATTCGCCTTGAAGCTGAGGAGGAGCTTCACCATCTCCAGCCTTCGGGCGGGAGGCACCGTGAGGTGGAGCGGGGTGCTCTGCGTGGCGTCGAGGATGTCGGTGTTTGCCTTCATGGAAAGAAGGAGTTTGGCGCCTTCGACATAGCCTGCCTTCACCGCGAGGTGGAGGGGGGCGTCGCCATTCAGATTCTTGAGGTCCGGATCGGCCTTATTGAGGAGGAGGAAGAGGGCGAAACCGTACTGGTAGCGGGAAATCGCCTCGTGGAGCGGCGTGTTGCCATTCGCGAAGCGGACCGCGTTGTAGTCTGGCGCGCGCACGGTAACCGCGAACCATGAGAATTCAGGGAAGGAAGGGTTCGCGCCCTTGAGGATGAGTTTTTCGGCGATCTGCGCTGCCTCGAGTTTGTCGGGGTAAAGCAGCACGAGGTCGAGCGCGGTTCGGTCTGCCTTGTCCTTGATCTGGACCGAAGCGCCTTTGGTGAGGAGCAGATCCACAGCCTTGGGCATGAGCCCGTCCGCCGCGTAGTGGAGGATGGTTCTGCCGTCGGGGCTCGTCGTGTTGATGTTTTTCGAATTGAACATCGCGTCGAGGATGCCGTTGTCCGCCTGGAGCGCCACCTGAGCGGGAGAAGTGCCGCCAACATCGGTGGAGAATGGATCGGCGCCCCGATCGACGAGCATTTTGACCATGGCCGTCTGTTTTCGGTCAACCGCGTAGCGGAGGGCGGTTTTCCCGGACAAGTCCTTATTGTCCACCTTGGCACCGAGCACTATCAGAATTTCGGCGATCTGGGCATTGCCCTGGATCACCGCAATATGAAGAGGGTAAAGTCCAACATAACCCTCTTTGGTGGAAGGTTTGTTCAATTCTTCTTGGTTCGAATAGAATTTGCGTATGCCTTCGAAATCGCCCTTGATGACAAGATCATTGAGCGTGACCTCTTTGTTGGAGGCGGGCGACGTCGCGCAGCTCGCGAGCATGAAGATGGCGAGAATCAGGAAACTGAGTGCTTTGAAGGTGTTCTTGTTTCGGGTTTGCATCGGTTATAACTCTCCATTCTTAGTATCGGCATATTTGGGAAAAATACTCAGCCATCTCAATCTATATCGCAAAAGAAGCCCGATTTCATGCGTGGCGCGGCTCATGCAGCGCGCGTGGCGGCGTCTCGCCGCGAGACAGCTTGCGCACGCCGAAGGAAATATGATTCCATATATATGCGAAAAAATTTATCCGCGACAGTGGAGCATGCCATGATAATCGGTTCATTCATGCCGAAGCGCTCAGTGTGGGCGTCGGCGATCGCGCGATTGCGCGAAGAGTTTCCGGAGCACACCTGGCTCGAAGGTCTCAGCGAAGATTCGGCCGGGCTCGATGCCCTCGACGTCATTCTCGGCGGACGCGTGCCGCCCGGCGTATTCTTAAAAGCTACTGAGCTCAAGGCCCTCTTTCAGCCATTCACAGGCGTGAACCATCTGCCTGCCGAAGTTCTGATAGCCCGGGGGGTGCAGGTCTACAACGTGCACTCGAACGCATTCGACGTGGCGGAACGCGCGCTCGCCATGACGCTGGCATTCTACGCGAGGATCATCGAATTCCACAATGATTTGAAAAACGATATATGGCACGGTTTCTGGGTTGGAAGGGGCGCTGACGACAACTGGGACAGCATCTATGGGCGAACGTGCGCGATTCTAGGGACTGGCGCGATTGGGCAGGAGCTCGCGGGGCTTCTCAAGGCATTCCATTGCAGAGTGCACGGCTGGCACAAGTCTGTCGGCGGCGAGCTTCCCGCGCACTTCGACGCCCTCATGCCGACCATGGCAGAGGCGATCGCCGCGGCCGAAATTGTGTACATCGCGCTGCCCGGCACCTCGGAGACTGAAAATCTGCTCTCAAAAGACATTCTCATGGGCATGAAGGGGAAATTTCTCGTCAACGTGGGGCGCGGCGCCATCGTGAATGAAGAGGGTCTCTACGAGGCACTCTCCCGGGGAGTATTGAAGGGCGCGGCGATCGATACCTGGTACGGCTATCCCAAGGATGGCGGTGTGGTGGGAGCGCCTTCGCGTTTTCCCATCAACAAGCTGCCGAATGTCATCGCGTCGCCGCATGTGGGTGGCGCCACGAATCAGGCCACGCAGAAGTCAGTGGGCACGACGCTTCAGAATATCAGGGCGTATCTGAAGACCGGAAAGGGGATCTGGCGCGCCGATTTAAAGAAGATGTACTGAAGCGCGCCGCCGCAGCGACGCATTGCACATAAGCGCGCTCAAACGCCGGGCGCTAGAAGAGGCCGTCTGGCGCCTCGATCAGCATATGCGGAAAATCGGCGTAAATAGAGATCAGCTCGTAGAGGCGGTCGAAAGGCAGGGACTGCTTGTCGAAGACGACGTAGGGCAAAAGCTCCGCGAGCCTGTCGGCGTTATATCCGCCCTTGCCGTTCAGCACGACCATGGTCTCCATGTCCTGCGCCTCCTCGAGGGCGCGGTACGCGAGCGTGAAATTTCTCGTCGCGAAGAACATGCGCGTGTGGTAGCTTGTCTGGGGATCGGGAGAGAACGAGTTCGCGAGCTCGTAGTAGTGCTCAGGGTTGAGGAAGGCGTCTCGTATCCGCTCGACGAGCTTCTCCGAGGGAATGCGCGTTTCGCTCGTCAACACAATCTGGTAGAGCGTGTAGGGATTATCCTTGCGCAGGTCGCGCGCAGCCCTGACTATCCTGGCGAGGATTTCAGGATCATCGGAGTCCACGAGAAGCGTGATGGAACTCGAAAGTTTTTCGGGATTGAGCCGCATCCAGTCGATATTCTCGGGCTTTCTTGTATCGATGAACGATACGAATCCCTCTTTGAAGAGGTGGAAGTGCGGTGCGGGCGGCATCGCCCACTCGACATCGAAACTCTCCTCGAACGCCGCGATCGAGTCGACCATGTCATCGTAGGAAATCCAGTGCGTGCTCGTCACGAGGTAGGGTGGAATCTCCATCGAGCTCATGCCAAACTCATCGCCGCGCTCGCGCATTTCGGTGCCGGGGAGCAGCGAGAGGGGATAGAGCTCGGCTTCCTGCCCGAGCCCCTGCATGCCGAGAAAATCGAAGGTTTCGATGACCTGCTCGTAGCCATCGTAGGGCAAGCCCAAAATCAGGCCGGTCTTTATCACGATCTTCTGTTTCTGGAGGAGTTCGGCGCCGCGCTCAAAGGCCTTTCTGTCGAAGGTCCTGTGCACCGCCTCGAGCGCCTTGGGATTCGTGGTCTGCAGCCCGATTTCCACAGATGCCACGCCCGCTTCCTTGAGCAGGCCCGCGATCTCCTCATTGATGCCCTCGAGCCTGAGCTCAGTATGGATCGTTGTGTTCGAGTGGTTGGCAAAGGCGATATCCCGGAGGCGGCCCGCAAAGTCGGAACCGCTCTGGAAGTTGGGGTCCATGATGTATACTTCGGGAACGCCTGCCTCGGCTGCGGCACGGATGACATCCAGCGATTGCTGGTGCGGAAACCGGCGAATGTTTTTGAAGTTTTTCCCGTAGTAGCAGTATGAGCACTTAGCGTTGCAGCCGCGCATCGTCTCGAGGTGAACCTGCATGTTCGGATCGAGGCGGAGCGCGCCCGTCAGGTAGGGGTTGGGAAGCTTCTCGAGGTCGAGGGCGTCCTGCGCGCGGTATGTCTGGGCGACAGGCCGGTGCTGGCTCACGTCTTGGAGCAGGTCCGCGAAAGCCTGTTCTCCTTCGCCGAAAACGAGGCTATTGAAGGGCGCGCGCACCGTGATGGGCATGCCCTCAACGACCTCCGGTCCACCGGCGACGAGCCTGGCGCGCGGCAAGAGCGAAGCGAGTCGCTCGGCGATGAAGGTGCTGCGCTCAAGATTCCAGGAGTACAGGGTGAACGCGACCACATCGGGCTCATGCCCGACTATCGAGGCGATAATCGAGGCATCCGATCCATAATTCGCGATGGCGGTGTCGAGCGCGGACCACTCTCGCCGCGAGATGATGCCCCTCGACTCGGCGTATGAGGCGAGATAGCCCGCTGCGAGAGGAATGTTGGCTGGCGCGGAGCTCCAGTCTGGAGACTGTGTCGGCAATTGTACAAAAAGCAGTTTCATTGGTGTTTCACTCACTTATCGGCCACAGTGCGCGCCATGTTCAGCGCTCCGCGCGAAAGATTGGATTGCGTCCCTATTGGGGAAGCCGGAAAAGGCGCCTTCCCAGGAGCCTCTCAGAGTCGGCGCGGTGAGCGCCTGCGCGAGCCACGCGAGGTACATCGGGCGCGGCACTTCGATTCCCCCCATCAGTTCGAGGTAGGGAGTGTACACCTGGCAGTCGATGAATTCGAAGCCCCGGGCGAAGAGCTCGACCGCAAGTGATAAAAAACCGACCTTCGAGGCATTGCTCTCGAGGCTGAACATCGATTCTCCAAAGAAGGCCGCGCCGAGACTCACCCCATAGAGTCCTCCCACGAGGGTTCCCTCTTTCCACACCTCTACCGAGTGGGCGAATCCCTCGCGGTGGAGCTCTGTGTAGCCCTCCACGAGCTCGGGGAAAATCCAGGTGCCCGGTTGGCTTTCACGGGGTATCCGCGCGCAGTTCGCGATTACCTCGGAGAAAGCCCTGTCGAGCGTGATGGAGTAGGGTGATTTCGGCCTCAGCGCTCTGCGGAGAGCCTTCTCCGCAGACTCCGCGATGTGCAGCTGGCCCTTCGGAATGACGAAGCGCGGGTTGGGGCTGCACCACCTGAGAAGTCTTGGATTCGAGGGCCAGGGGAATATGCCTTGGCGGTATGCGGAGAGCAGCAGCCCCGGCGACAGGCTGCCGCCGTAGCACACCACACCTTCGCTCGAGGCGCGTGACGCGGGTGGAAACGAGTACTCCCCATCCGCTTCGAGGTGCTCGGGTGTTACGATAAACCGCATTCAACTGCCCTGTAGCACAGGCTCCTCGGCGCGGATGTCGAAGACGATTTTCTCGTTTTCGAGGCGCGCGACAGCGTCTCCGCCGTGCTCGAGCCGGCCAAAGAGCACTTCGTCCACGAATACAGTCTTGATCTGGTCCTCGACGAGGCGATTGATGTTTCTGGCGCCGAATTCGCGTGAGTATCCGCGCTCCGCGAGGTAGTGGACCACCTCTTCGGATACGGTGAGTGTGACGCGTTTCTCCGCGAGCTGAGTCGAGAACTCGTCGATGGTCTTCTTGACGATGCGCTCGATGATATCCATCGAGAGGTTGCTGAAGTGCACCACCGCGTCGAGCCTGTTGCGGAACTCCGGGCTGAACGCGCGCTCAACCGCCTCGTCGAGCGCGGAGGCGCTCACCTGCTGTTCGCCGAAGCCGATGAGGGGTTTGCCAATATCGCGCGCGCCGGCGTTGCTGGTCATGATGAGGATCACGTTCCGGAAGTCGGCTTTTCGGCCCTGATTGTCGGTGAGGGTCGCGTAGTCCATGATCTGAAGCAGAATATTGTAGATGTCGGGGTGTGCCTTCTCTATTTCGTCGAGAAGCACCACGGCGTTCGGCGTTTTGCGGATCGCGTCGGTGAGGAGGCCGCCCTCCTCGTAGCCCACGTAGCCGGGAGGCGAGCCGATGAGCCGGGAAACAGTGTGCTTCTCCTGGTACTCGCTCATGTCGAAGCGGTGCAGCGCGATGCCGAGGTGTTTCGAGAGCTGTCGAGCGAGCTCGGTCTTGCCGACGCCTGTCGGTCCGACGAAGAGGAAATTCGCGATGGGCTTGTCGGGAGCCCTGAATCCGGCGCGCGAACGCTTCACTGCCTTCACCACCGCCTCGATGGCGGGATCCTGGCCGAACACCTCGCCTTTGAGCGAGGTCTCCAGCGTGGCGAGCCGATCCTTTTCCGAAGAGGTGACGGTGCGCTCGGGAATCCGGGCGATCTTCGCGATCACCACCTCGATGTCGTGGGGAGTGATATCGATCGTCTGGATGTCTTCCTGCTGGTTTTCCTTGTAGGCGCGGATGCGCGCGAGGGCGCCCGCCTCGTCGACCACATCGATGGCCTTGTCGGGCAGCTTGCGCTCGGTGATGAATTGTGCCGCGAGCTTCGCGGCGATCTCGAGCGTCTCATCGCTGTAGCGCACGTCGTGGTACTCTTCGTACTTCGACCTGAGGCCCTTGAGGATCTCGACGGTCTCGGGAATGCTGGGCTCGACGATGTCGATCTTCTGGAATCGTCGCGAGAGCGCGCGGTCCTTCTCGAATATTTTGTTGTACTCGTCGTAGGTGGTCGAACCGATGCAGCGGAGTTTGCCCGAAGTGAGAGCGGGCTTGAGGAGGTTCGACGCGTCGAGCGTGCTGCCCGTCACCGCGCCGGCGCCGACAATGGTGTGGATCTCGTCGATGAAGAGGATCGCCTTCTCCTTCTTGAGGAGCATGTCGATCACTTTCTTGACGCGCTCTTCGAAGTCGCCCCTGAACTTGGTGCCCGCGAGGAGCGAGCCCATGTCGAGCGACCAGATCGTGTAGCCCTTGAGCTTCGGGGGAACGTTGCCGGAGGCGATCCGCTGGGCGAGCCCTTCGGTGATGGCAGTTTTACCGACGCCGGCGTCACCGACGTGGATCGGGTTATTCTTGAGCCTGCGCGAAAGGACCTGGATCGTGCGCTCGATTTCTGCGTCCCGACCGATGACAGGCTCAAGTTTTCCAGCTGCCGCCATCGCGGTAAGGTCCGTCGCGAAGCGTTCGAGGGAGCCTTGGCGCTGGGCGCGGCGGTCCTTGCCGCCCTCTTCGGCCCGCTCTTCGGCCTCCTCTTCGGGGAGGGCGCCCGGATCAATCTCTTCATCGCTGATACCGTGCGAGAGCACCTCAAGCAGCTGCAGCCGCTTGATGCCGAGCTTGCGCATGAGGTAGCCAGCGTAGGTGCGCTCCTCGTCGTAGAGCGAAACCACGAGGTCGGGAATCTGAACCTCTTCCTTGCCAGCCGACTGCGACTGCATGACGGCGCGCTCGATGACCGCCTGAAACCCCGCGCTCTGGATGGGTTCGGCGTTGCGCACGATCGGCATCTTCTGTTCAAAGTACGCCTCGATGCTCCGCTTCATCTGCTCGAGATCGGCGTCGCAGCTCTCGAAGATACTTCTCACCTTCTCGAAGGAGAGACTCGCGAAGAGAATATGCTCGGGCATGAGATACTCATGGCTCCGAAGCTTGGCTTCGTTGTAGGCGGCGTTGAATATCGCCTGCACCTCAGAACTTACTTTCATGCTTTCTCCATTGCGCAGCGGAGAGGGAAACCCCGCTGCCGGGCCATCGCGTGAACTTGCTGTGTTTTCGTGGTCGCAATATCGTAGGGATACACTCCCGCCATGCCGCGACCTTTCCGGTGAACCTCCAGAGTGAGCTTCGTCGCTTCCGGAAGGTTCTTGTGAAATACCGTCATGAGAATCGATATCACGAATTCCATTGTCGTAAAATCGTCATTCATGAGATAGACGCGATACTCTTCGGGCTCCAGAACCGAGAGTTCCTCCCTATTGAGTTCTTGCGTGTCCGATTGCTTTGTGACTTTCGTTCCCATACCCATAAAAAATACTCATTGCACATGACTTTAACAAGAGACACCGCCCGAGCTCGGAAATGGCGCGACCCCGGCGGCGCGCTGAGAGAATTTGCTCCGCGCAAGCACCGCGCACCGTTTCCGCGCGAGCGCGGCCCTTGACATCATTTTGGCAAGTGTGGAAAATACTGAAAAATGCGCTGATGGAGAAGAGTAATCGGCACACTTCGCGCAAAGAGAGGGATTCCGCGTTGCCGCGGGTGGAAGAATCCTGCCGAAGTCCGATGAAAACCACTCCGGAGCAGTCTGCGTGAACCGGCTTTTCAGCCGTTGTAATGTGGATCGCGGGCCATGCGTCAATGGCGGAGAGTGCGGCCCCTGTCGCGGGGAGCCGAAGTAAGGTGGAACCGCGGATTACCGAGAGCGTTCAGCTCCACGGGATTCGTCCTTACGTGAAGCAGTTCACGTGCGGGCGCATCCCGTGGAGCTTTTTTTGTGCCCCACGCGTGAAAAGGAGTAGGATTATGGCGGCAGACATTGAGAGAATGCGGCATTCGCTGGCGCATGTCATGGCCGAGGCCGTGCAGCACCTCTATCCAGGAACCAAATTCGGCATAGGCCCCGCGATTCAGGACGGCTTCTACTACGATTTTCTCTTTCCACAGACCGTGACCAACGACGACCGCGCGGCGATCGAGAAGGAAATGCGCAGAATCATCGCGCAGAATCAGGCTTTCTCTCGCGAGGAACTGAGCAAGGATGGGGCGAAGGCCCTCTTCGCGGACCAGCCCTTCAAGCTCGAGCTGATCGATGGCCTCGAGGACGGAACGATTTCAATCTACAAGCAGGGTGACTTCGTCGATCTCTGCCGCGGCCCCCACGTCGAGTCCACGAGAGAACTCCGCGCCGACGCCTTCAAGCTGAAGACTGTGGCGGGCGCGTACTGGCGAGGCGATGAGGCCCGCCCGATGCTCACCAGGGTGTACGCTTACGCCTTCGCGACCAAACCCGAGCTCGAGGCCTATCTCAAAATGCTCGAAGAAGCCGAAAAGCGCGACAACCGCAAGCTCGGCAAAGAGCTCAACCTCTTCTCGACCCACGAGGAAGCCGGAGCGGGACTCATCTACTGGCACCCCAAGGGCGGACGCTTCAGGGTCGCCCTCGAGAATTGGTGGCGCGAAGAGCACTACAAGAATGGCTACGAAATCCTTTTCACTCCGCACATCGGCAAGAGCTGGCTCTGGGAGACCTCCGGGCACCTCGGCTTCTACAAGGAGAACATGTACTCGCCCATGAAGATCGACGAGGACGAGTACTTCATCAAGCCGATGAACTGTCCCTTCCACATCATGATATACAAGAGCCAGACCCGTTCGTACCGCGACCTTCCGCTGCGCTGGGCAGAGCTCGGCACCGTGTACCGCTACGAGCGCGCGGGCGCCCTGCACGGGCTCATGCGCGTGCGCGGCTTCACCCAAGACGATGCCCATATTTTCTGCACCCCCGAGCAGATCGGCGACGAGATCAGCGAGGTGCTGCGTTTCTCCCTCGCCATGCACAGGGCGCTCGGCTTCAAGGAGATCAAGGCCTACCTCGCGACCAAGCCGAAGGGCGACGGTGCCGTCGGCGATCCCGAGCGCTGGCGCCAGGCCACCGAGTCGCTGCGCGCCGCGATCGAGCAGGAAGGCCTCTCCTACGAGATCGACGAGGGCGGCGGCGCCTTCTACGGTCCCAAGATCGACCTCAAGGTGAAGGACGCGATAGGCCGCGAGTGGCAGCTCACCACTATTCAGTTCGACTTCAACATGTCCGAGCGCTTCCAGATCGAGTACATCGACGCGGATGGCCAGCGCAAGCGCCCCTACATGGTGCACCGCGCCCTCCTCGGATCCATCGAGCGCTTCTTCGGCGTCTACCTCGAGCACACCGCGGGCGCCTTCCCCGTGTGGTTGAGTCCTGAGCAGGTGGCGGTGATTCCCGTCGCGCCCACCTTCGACGACTACGCGAAGGAGGTGACTGCCGCGCTGAGAGCTAAGGGAATCCGTGCTCAGGCGATGCTCTCCGAGGAGCGCATGAACGCGAAGATCCGCGATGCGCAGAATCAGAAAATCCCCTACATGGTGATTCTCGGCCAGCGCGAGAAGGACGAGCGAGCCGTGTCGCTGCGCCTGCGCAGCGGAGGTCAGGAGAACGGGCTTGCGCTCGACTCCTTCATCGCCCGAGTCCTCGAAAGGATCGACACAAAGTCGCTCGAGTTATAAAGACTGTGCTTTTTACATCGAGTTTTTTCTGTTAGAATATGGAGAGAAGGAGCTGACAATGGCAGATCTTGGAACATATTTGATGGGACTTCATCTGAAGAATCCCATAATCGTCGGCGCGAGCGGCCTCACGAACCTGCCCGAAGGCGTCGAGAAAGCCGCTCACTCGGAAGCGGGCGCGATCGTTCTCAAATCGCTCTTCGAGGAGCAGATCCTCGCGATGCTCGGACAGGAAATGGATGGGCTCGACATCAACAGCTATCCCGACGCTGAAGCGTTCATCTCTCGAACCGCCTGGGAAGAGAGCACCGATGAATACCTGAAGCTGATCGACGACTCGAAGAAGAGGGTGGGCAATGTTCCCCTCATCGCGAGCATCAACTGCGTGGGCCCGGGGAACTGGGCGAGTTTCGCGAAGCGAATCGAAGAGGCGGGGGCGGACGCCCTTGAGCTCAATATCGCCTATGTGCCTTTTTCTCCGCACATCTCCGGCCATGAGATTGAAAACAAGGTGCTGTCAACGGTCAAAGAGGCGCGTCAGGCGACGAAACTCCCCATCATGGTCAAGCTGGGCAGCAACTACTCGAGCCTCCCGAACCTTGTGCACGGACTCTCGAGAGAGGGCGCGAACGCGGCGGTGCTCTTTAATCGATTCTTCAGATTCGATTTTAACCTGAACACGATGCGACTGAGCGGCGTGCAGCCCCTGAGCTCGGAGAACGAGTACCACGAGAGCCTCCGCTGGGCCGCGATCCTCTACAAGCGCGCGGGCATCGAGCTCGTATCTTCCACGGGAATCCACAGCGCCGACGCCGCGCTCAAATGCATTCTCGCGGGCGCGACCGCGGTCGAAGTGTGCTCCATCATCTACCAGAAGGGGTGGAAGGTCATTGGCACAATCCTTGAGGAGATGAACTCCATCGTCGAATCGATCGGCTACTCGTCGCTCGACGGGCTTCAGGGAAAACTCTCGGCGATCAACGCCAAGAAGCCCGAAGAGTACCTCCGCCTCCAGTATATCAAGGCGCTCACAGGCATTTATTGATACCTGCCCGCCCGTGCGTGGAGAGAAGCCGCCCTCGAAAGATCGCGGCTTCTTTTTTATTGCGCGCTATCTACCATCATGATAGTATAAGCGGGTACTGTTGCCGAGGCGCATCCATTCGGCAAAACATTCCAACATGAAGCGCACAGAAGCGCACCAATTAAGAAGGAAGGGGACCATGAAACTCGATCTCAGCCTCTCGAATCTGTCGCAATCTTTGCCTGAGGACCTTTCGCCGGACCAGAGAGCCCGCGCGCAAACCATTTTCCTAAAAACGCTTTCAGATAAAGCGCACCGCTTCTATGGCGGTAAAATCCAGATCGCTCCCAAGGCGGGACTCTACGGATTCAACTGGTTCAACGTATGGTACACGCCGGGCGTGTCGAAGGTCTCGACAACGATCCGCGACAATAACGACCAGTCCTTCGCGCTCTCGAACCGCGGGAACCTCGTCGCGGTGGTATCGGACTCGACGCGCGTGCTCGGCGATGGCGACTGCACGCCTCCGGGCGGCCTCGGCGTCATGGAGGGGAAGGCCTTCCTCATGAAATATCTCGGTGGCGTCGACGCGATCGCGCTCTGCATCAACTCGAAGGGCGCCGACGGCAAACACGATCCCCAGAAGATCATCGACTTCGTGAAGATGCTCGAGCCATCGGTGGGCGCGGTGAATCTCGAGGACATCAGCCAGCCGAACTGCTTCAAGGTTCTTGACGATCTCAGAGAAGCCTGCGATGTGCCGGTGTGGCACGACGACGCGCAGGGCACGGCCTGCGTAACCCTCGCGGGACTCCTCAACGCGCTCGAACTCGCGGGCAAGAAGCTCAGCGACGCGAAGATCGTCTTCCTCGGCGCGGGTGCCTCCAACACGACGATCGCTAGGCTCATCATCGCAGACGGCGGCAAGGGCGAGAACATGGTCATGTTCGACAGCAAGGGCGGCCTCCACAAGAACCGCAAGGATATCGAGGCCGACACGCGCTACTACCGCAAGTGGGAACTCTGCCAGCAGACGAATCCGAAGTGCATCGAGACCGAGGCCGAGGCCCTGAAAGGCGCCGACGTGCTCATCGCGCTCTCGACACCGGGCCCGGACACCGTCAAGCGCGAGTGGGTCCGCTCCATGGCCCCGAAGTCTATCGTGTTCGTGTGCGCCAACCCCGTGCCCGAGATCTGGCCCTATGCCGCGAAGGAGGAGGGCGCGTACATCGTCGCCACAGGCCGCGGCGATTTCCCGAACCAGGTCAACAACTCGATCTGCTTCCCCGGTCTCCTCAAGGGCGCGCTCCTCGTGCGCGCGCGCAAGATCACCGACAACATGGCGATCCGCTGCGCCCACTCCATCGCGGATTTCGCGAAATCGCGCGGCATCAGCCAGGACAACATCATCGCCACCATGGAAGAGACTGAAGTGTTCGCCCGCGAGGCAGCCGATGTGGCCGTCGCCGCGATCGAAGAGGGCGTGGCCCGCGTCACCGACACCTGGGAGCACATCTACGCGAAGGCGAAGGAAGACATTCTCGCCGCCCGCGCGCTCACGAAGGATCTCATGGACGATGGCCACATCCCGCAGATTCCCGAATCCATGCTGCAGGAAGCCCTCGATTTCGCCATCGCGGAAGTGAGAAAATGAGCGCGGCAGTCCGTCGCGCCGCGGCGGGCTGCCTGGATTTCTTCGCGGTGAGGATGCGGGCATGAGAGTGGCGTTAGTGCAGTTTCAACCTGTCTTCGGCGACAGGGATGGAAATGTCGCACGGCTGATCGCGCGCTGCCGTTCGACGCCCGCAGACCTGTACGTGCTGCCTGAGCTCGCGACCACGGGCTACCAGTTCGCGAGCGCGAGCGAGGCGCGCGAGCTTTCGGACGAGCTCACAAGCCCGCGCATCGCAGCTTTCGCCGCCGCCGCGCGTGAGCTCGACGCGGCGATTGTATTCGGTTTCGCCGAGCGCTCGGGGGAGAAACTCTTCAACGCCTCGCTCGCGGCGCTTCCGGATGGCCGCGCGATCCTCTACCGGAAAACTCACCTTTTCTACAAGGAAACCCTGTATTTCCACCCTGGAGATACAGGGTTTCCCGTGTTTGAGTTTCGAGGCGCGCGGATCGGCATGGCGATCTGCTTCGACTGGTTCTTCCCGGAGAGTTTTCGAACGCTCGCGCTCAAGCGCGCCGAGATTATCGCCCACTCGAGCAATCTCGTGATGCCCTACTGCCAGCGCGCCAATTTCGCGGCAGCCGTGCAGAACCGCGTCTTCATCGCCACCGTGAACCGCGTGGGCTCTGAGCGGCGGGAAGATGAACGGCTCGAATTCACCGGCGAAAGCGTGTTGGTTTCTCCGAAAGGAGAGTACCTCCTCCGAGGACCGCAAACTTCCGAAGCTGTGCTCGTCGCGGACATAGACCCCTCCGAGGCGAGAAACAAGGCCATCAACCCCTACAACGACGTGTTCGCGATGCGCCGTCCGCCGCTCTATTTTAATTAAAATTCTTTCACAAGCTCGAAAAAAACAAGTATAATCTTCTGTATGAACTCTGATTCAAAGCCCGCGAATGGCTCGATGAAGCGATCGCTCGCGCTCTTCGCCGCGCTCGCGTTTCTCGCGGTGCTGGCCACGATCGACACTTCAGAGCAGTTCAGAACATGGCGCGCCGCAAGAACCTGGACTGCCGCGCAGCGTTCTGCCGCCCCCGCGATGGACGCTGAGTCTATGTTCGTCATTGCCACATTCGCGATTGTCTGCGACACGATCGTCGTAGCGCTCTCGGCCATCGGAGCCCTGATTCTTGGTATTTCGGTGGCGCTCGAAAACGCGCGCTGGCTCAAGGTTGCGCGAGGATTCGGAGTGTCCACGGCGGGCGTCGGCCTCCTGTACTCTCTCGATACGCTGATCTACCGATGGCGCGTGGGAGAGCGCCGGGTGCTCAAGGGTCCTGTTTTCGACTATAACCTCTCGATGCAGCCGACCATTTTCATCTCGCTCGTCGGCTTTGTCCTCGTGTTCGGATTCTGGATGCTGCTCATGAGGCGTATCGCGGCGGAATCGCGGCTCGCGCGGTGATATCGAGGTAATCGCGCGGATCCTCGGCGCCCATACTCAGAGATACTGCACGGCAAGCCCGATCGCGAAGAGTGCCACCCCCGCGATGGCGACATCGCGCTGAAAACGCCGCGCGATTTTCTCTTGCCTTGCGCGTTCATCGGGAGAAATCGGCTTCTCGGAATCGGCTTCGGGAATCTTGTCTGAATTTTTAACGGGAAATGGAGGACTTCCCAGCTTGGGAATTCGATCTTTCCAATCCCGGGGATAGGTTTTCTTCTTGAAGGGGTGAAAAGTTATGAAGGCGAGTTTGCCGCTCTTCAGGTACGAGAGCCACGAGGTGATGAACAGCAGCAGCGCCTCGATGAAGAGCGCATCGCTGAGTCGGTTTCTGAATGGCGCGTGACGCGGCACGAGCGTAAGGACGAACGCGACCGCTCCCGAAGCGGCGACAATCGCCACTATTCTGGTAAATTGAGAGCTCGATTTTTTATCCGCGCCTTGCATACAAAGGGATCCTGTGTCCGAAAAAATCTAGATATAAAATTCTGAATGTCCAGTTGACATCCGCCTTAAACCCTAAGAAAATGT
>Ga0172371_10001006_pt1 | contig 44536 bp, 28 predicted proteins | sample Lak12m_FD_114543 | JGI IMG/M metagenome (GOLD analysis project Ga0172371, IMG submission 114543) | Freshwater microbial communities from Kabuno Bay, South-Kivu, Congo - kab_022012_12m | ecosystem: Environmental > Aquatic > Freshwater > Lake | place: Democratic Republic of the Congo: South-Kivu... | reverse complement strand
GGGCATCACGCCGACACGGGCGGGAACCGGTCTACCGTCTCGTCACTCCCATCATGGAGAGCAGCTTCCTGGTCCGCCGTTTCAGGTATTCCATGGAAAGACGTTCTTTCCAGCTGCCCCACCCGTGGTGGATACCATATGAGACGCCCTTCTCCACGATTGCCATATACTCCCTGCGGCCATGCGGAGCTGGCGGATGAAACAGTTCCCTGCCGGTTACCAGAACGCCAGGATAGGGTTTCCGGTCGTATATCCGGGTCAGGAACATCGGACCGGTAGCATCGATTACCTCGCCGTAGTGCCTGGTATCCGGCGGCTTGTTCCGCAGGTCTTCTATCGCGTCACTCCAGAACACATGCCCGGGCACAGAGGCAAACACGCAGTTCCCTACTCCGTCGTAGCTGTCACCGGATGCAAGCGATCGGTTCATGGGCAGGACAAGCTCCGCATCTTCAAAATCGAATGGCTTGAGGAACTCGTAGTCCAGGTCCAGGTACATTCCGCCCAGTTTGAACATGATGAGATAGCGTATGACGTCGGCTCGCATGATGTTCCGCTCAAATCCTGCATATACCGGGTAGAACCCGGGGAACTCCTGCCTTACAAATGCATCGTTATCGACATCCGTCCAGAGCCTGTATTCCCACCCCGGATGCAGCTGCCTCACCTTGCGCTGGTAATCCCGCCAACATGACGGCACGTCATTGGTCTTCCACGTCTGGTGGATTATCTGCGGTATCTTCACATCGCGATAATACCCCGTGATTCGTTCCCGAGTCGAGGCAAACGCGTCTGCCCGGGCCCTCTCCCCGCCTTCGGGTGCTTGACTACCATGGGCCGGTCACCTAAGTTCAGCCGCTGGAAATGGACACGAACATCACAGACCACCCGGACATCTCGGCATGCATTGCAGCATGCCCGTTCTATGACAGCCACAGCCACATGGCGGGCATGGATACCGGTTCCCCCCTGGATGATCATGGGGATATGTCCCTGGCAATGATCCTCGGCCACGACTACCTGGCCTACCTCGCAGGTTCATGCTCCAACGTATCAATTCCCCTTGGTGCCCTCTCCACATGGGAAAACAGTGACCACGGACGCCAGTTCAAGGCAATCACCCCGCTCATCGATGCCTGCCGCAACATGAGCACGTATGCCGCTTTTCGCGAAGGTATCCGCGAGCTGCACGACTTCAAGGAAGACGATATCACCGATGCCAACTGGGAGCGTCTTGACCGCAGCATCCGAGAAACCTACGTTCGCCACGGCGAACGGGCGTGGCAACGCGAAGTCCTGCGCCGTTGCGGGGTGAAGCGGCAGGTCCAGGTCTGCCAGTTCCCATACATTGCCGAACACTGGGCATCACTGCCTCCGGCCGAGCGTGCCGCACAGGCCGAGGTGCTGCGGCCCAGCCTGGTGATCGACGGCTACTGCTATACCGGCCTTGCGCAGAACAAGGATTTCCGGAAATGGACCCTGGAGAAGCTGAATGCACATCCCGCAACGCTCAAGGAGCACGAGGGGTTCTGTGAGAAAGTATTGGACAGCTTTGTTGCCGGAGGCGGGCGCTCCGTCAAGCTGCTGAGCGCTTATGTAAGGACCCTCCGGTTTGAGCCGGTAGCCGAGTCCACCGCAAACCGGCTGTTCCTGGACGGGCCGGAGAAGCTTTCGCCAGAGTCCCTGAAGACGCTCCAGGACTACCTCGTGGTGCGCGTTCTCGAGATGGCACTCGCAAGGAACCTGCCCCTGATCATACACACCGGCTACAGCATTCCGCTGGACTGGGGTTATCCCGAACACCTGCTGCCGATATTCCAAAACCCCAGGCTGAAGGGACTTAAGATTGCCCTCGCCCACGTCGGCTGGCCCAGATACGAAGCAGCCATCGTCCTCGCCCGTACCTACAGGAACTGCTACTTCGACATGTCATGGAATCCCCTGCTCAGCCCAACATCGGCACACCGCATCCTGTCCGAGGCAATCGATTTTCTCCCCCGCAACAAGATCCTGATAGGCACAGATACCGGGAGTGCCGAATCATTCTGCGGGACCGCACGCATGGTTCGGTCTACTCTGCAGCGTGCACTTTCGGCCAAAGTCAAGGAGCGGCAGTTCAGCGTGAAAGAGGCATGCCGGTTTGCGGAGCACATACTGTGGAGGAATCCAAATGAGTTCTTCAATGAATCGCCTTGATAGGGCCCTAATCCTCGCGTTCCTTGCAGCCCTGTTGCCTGCCTGTCAGTCAAACCACCCCTCCCTTTTCACAGCTCCGCCATACGATGCGTCCACCCGGTCCTATGATTGCCGTTATGTTCCCATGGAGGCCATCACGCTTGACGGTATCATCAGCGAGCCGGCGTGGCAGGACGCCGGCGTGATGACAAAGTTCCTGACCGCAGGCAGAAACCCCACCAATGTCGTCCATGACACCGAGTGCCGCATGCTATGGAATGATACATCACTGTTGGTTGGGTTCAGGTGTTTCAACCCGCAAGTCAAATCGGCCGGAAGCACGCGCGACTGTCCTGTGTGGGAAGGAGAATCCGCCGAACTGATGCTCTGCCCCCGGGGTGCGGACAGGCCGTATTTCGAGATAGACGTGAATCCTTCAAACATCCTGTACGACACACACATACTGTCATGGCACTGGCTGGACCTGTCAACAAACTGGCAGAAATGGGCACAGGGCTACAACCCGGATGTCCGTTCCGCAACGAGCCGTATGACAGGCCCGGATGGAAAGACAGTCGGATGGTCGGCCGAACTCATGATTCCTTTCGGTGAACTCAAGGGGACCAGGACACCGCAGAACGGGAAGACATGGCGGTTCAACAGCGCCAGGGCCGCCGTCAAGACGGACGGCTCCATCGAGTTCTCCTGCTGGGAACCTACCTACGGCGACTTCCATCGGCCATTCACCTATCCGTCTCTGCGTTTCGTAAAGTAGCAGATCTACCTGCTCTCTTTGGCAGCGATCGCGGCGGAATTATGCCTTGCAGTCTCAGGCAAGGGTATGCAGCCGAAGTGTTGACTCCCTCACGGGGAGGACTAGAGTACGCGGGCATTTGGAGGATTCCTGATGCCTGCACTGCATGAACGCGTCACCCTGCACCGGAACGGTTCCCCGGACGCACAAGTCGGTCTGGTTTCACTCCCGCTCCCCCGTAACGACGTACAGGCACTGCGCCCCGACCACGCAAATGTCGGGCTCCAGCCCGTCGCATGGTGGGAACTCGACAGCATCCCGCGACGTTCAATGGCCTTCGTTGTCGGTAAGAATGCTGTCCCCGAAACACTTCGACTGACCACCAGTCCCTTGCCGACATCGGCACCATCCACTGCCTGGAAGTGCGGCGTCCATACCACGATGGAACGCCTGGAGTTCAAGCCGCATGCCTTCGCCGATATCCCCAGTCTCAGGGGTGTGCCGGCCGACGATTGCACGTGTGTTGAAGGGGAGCTGCAGCTCACCTACGGAGGAAAGGCTCTCAGTATCCAGGCGGGCGCTACAGGATCGAAAGGCAGAATATACGCCTGGCAGAATGTGCAGATTGACCATCTCTGGTCAAACCCTGTGGCACAGGCCATTCGCGCGGGCGGCGTTGTCTACAACGGCGACACCTACCTGTGGGGTGACCTCTACCTCGTATTGTTCTCGAACGGTGTCGTCACCGTGGCTGCCCACTTCACAAACACGAAACTCCACATAGAGGGGTACGATTTCCAGGGCCTTCCGGTAATCCGTTTCTCAGGCCCTGCTCTCGACCACCCCCAGAGCACTTCCGCCATACTGCAGATACCGGCCGAGGGCACTGCCTTTCGTTTCGGTTCGGTCGCAGTCAACCTTGCCGATTCGGCAAGCATGTGCAGCCCGGCGCATCCTGGAACCGTGACTGTGTCCGGTAACGCAATTGACTGGTGTCCCGTCAGTCGCACTTTCAACCCGCAACTGCCCGACGCCCCTCCCTTGGAATGGGCCAGGGGATTCGCGAGAACGTTCAGGTTCCAGCTCAGCATGGGAGAAGCTCCGGCTGAAGTATGCCGGTACACGGTTCCTTCATGGTGGTACACGGCATGCGGCGAGCCCTGGCCAGGCGGGTACCTGCCTGTCCGCGGCAGGTACGCTCACGTCGCCGGAGAGACCTGCGCGGCCATGAGCAGGGATATGGTCCAAGGCAGGTTTGACGCAGGCAATGCCGCATTCGGAAACGACGGGGACCTCGGGTGGGGCCTGATGCACCTTCACTACCTAACGGGTGACCCGGCAACCTTCAACCTTGCTCTCCAGTACTGCTACTACTGGTCTGACCTGGCGGTTGACCACACGGATTTCACCGTCCACCAGTGGGTCGGCGGATGGGGCTGGAAGACATGCGCGTACACGAAGTTCAGGGACGTTCTGTTCGGCTATCTGGAAACAGGCGACCCGGCTCTCAAGGACACCGTCGAGATGGTGGCAGAGGCCCACTGGACATGGTACCGGTCCAACTGGCCCCGCTGTGCCATAGGTCGTGACAATTTCGAGATGGGAGGATGGGCTCTGCTCTGGCGTTTTCTGCGAACCGAACACTCACGTCTGCGCACCAGGGAACTCGTAAGGATGAACGCTCAAGTCCTCAGAACACGGGGAACGATCGGCGGACAGATGGGAGCAGGTCCCCACCCCGGCTATCATTCCTCACTCTACATGACACTGGTAACGATGATCAGCCTGCTGGATGTTGCGGAAGCCGGACTGGAGCATGGCGCCTCCTCTGGAGACCCCCTCCTGCAGGAGCTCTTCCCGCCACTGCACCGGCAGGCGATCCGCGACGACACGGAAATGTTCCCATCCGACTACGGCCGCGGCCGCCACCGGTGGGGCGAAGGTAACCATGCCATGTGGGCGGTGGCCGCTTCGCGCATTTACCCGGAACTCACACGACTCGGGTTGCTGCCGCCGGCCGACACACAGCATGGCTATGCCAAGATCAAGGAGGAACTGCGCTTCCTCGCCTCACGCGCCATGGGAATCCCGCGTGGCGTTATGGGTTACCTCAACCCATGGTATGCGGACGCGTGGGTCACAGGCGCGAGGTGGGAGAATAATAGACTTCTTCTTGATCCAATTGAATGCCCCGAACTGTGGCCTGCGACACAGACGGTCGCCACGCCGGCCGGAGATCTGATCGTGAAGCTCAACAGTGCAGGAGGACCTGCCACCATCTCGTTCAGCGCCGATGAAGAATTTCCGGTTGTTGTGCGGTGGAAGGGCGACGAACACTCCACCACCAGTGGGGGCTCGGTCACGCTCAGCCTGTAAGCGAGTCAAGGGCCGGGTGAGGCAGTTGTGTGCGCAATGCCAGCCAGGCTCTTCGCGATTCATCTCCTGACCGCAAGTCAGGCCGGAAACCGAAGTCAAGATAGAGCTTGATAGCCCCCACGCGTCCAGTCGAAGTGGCAAGGAAGGCCCGTTCGTGCCATTCCGCCATCAGCCGCAAAGCGAAAGACAGAGCTGCCTTCGCCAGTCCCCTGCCCTGGAACGCACGGCGGACACCGACCCAGTGAACACGCCCGGCATCCTGCCCGTAGTAGTCACGCGAATACCACGCGCTTATCGTCCCTACGGCGCATCCTTTCGAGTCCACGATGAAGAAACAGCGCCTCGCGGTCGCGGGAACATCGCTGCCGAATTCACTCATGAACAGACCCGGCTCAATCTTCAGGTACGGCTCCGTGTCACGCCATATGTCTTCCCACAGCCCTGCCTCGCCTTCTGCCATCGGCCGCATGGAGAAACCTTTGGGCATGGCTATCTCGGGTATTTCCCGCAAGTGCGGCCGGAACATGAACACCGGGTAGTTGCCCTGAGGGGATTCCGGATTCTGCCCTGGTTGAGCAACGCCAAAGGCCCGCCTTACCACTCCCGCTGCGGCTTTTTCGCGGCGCGATCTTGTTACAACGCCGTAGGGACTGCGCGTCACGCAGTTCAGGAAAGGTTCCTCCGGCCACGGGTGATCGGCATAGCACCAGACTACCCGCCCGCACACGTATGGCTTGTCAACAGCCTTGAGTTCCGTTTCCAGTGCCTTTGCCTGGGTATCTTCGCCCAACGCCCCGCCCATGGTGCCGGACCACCCGACGTAGCCACATTCGGTCACCAGGATGGGCTTGGCCTTATACTGCGAATGCAGCTTTTCGAGGCGGTCGTTCCACCACGCCGTCGATGCGGCAAAGTCATATGCATGGCCCTCTTTCCCCATGCGCCCGTTCACACTCGGATAGTGGTTCACACAGACAACATCGTCATGCTCATACAGCGGATCATCCGACCACAAGCAGGTGACATGCACGGCAAGCCGCGTCGGGTCCACGGACCTGGCAAACAGAACAAGCGTCTGATTCCCCGCAATCACTTCCGGCCGCGACTCCTCCGTTTCGTTACTGACGGACCAGAACGCGATGGACGGATGGTTGACGTCACGCCTGATCATAGCCTCAAGCTGGCGCCTTGCCACCTGTAGCTTGGCAGCCACTGTCGCCTTGTCCTCCTCCGGTTTGCCCAGCCAGTAGAGGGGAATCTCCGCCATTGCCAGCAATCCAAGCTCATCGCACAGGTCCAGGGTTGCCGGGTCATGCGGGTAGTGCGCCAGCCTTACGAAATTGCACCCAAGTGACTTCATGTGGGCAAGATCGAGAGCCGCTATCCCGGGGTCGGCCACCATGCCCCTTTTCGGCGAATCCTCGTGCCTGTTGAACCCCTGGAGACGTATCCGGCGACCGTTGAGGACCAGGTCAGTTCCATCGGCCCGGATCGTACGGAAGCCGAACTGCACCTCACGCTCGTCATGTTCCTGGCCTGCTGCCAGCTTGACGCGCAGCCGGTACAGCGACGGCGTCTCCGGGCTCCATGGCCTCACCGCGTTCAGCCGACCGTCCAACCGCAGATGGTCCCGGCCGCTCCGCACATCTACCTCGCTCCCGAGCGCGGAACACTCATTTCCCGATGCGTCAATGAGAACGAGGTCAATACGTCCCGAACCCGCGTGTTCACCGCAGTTCTCCCACTCGATGTCGGTACCGAACCGTCCATCCGCATCTGCGGCAACGCGGATACTGTCCAGGTGCAGACGCGGCAGTACGTGAAGGGAGACAGAACGCAATATGCCCCCGAAAGGACGCCATCCGCGCTGCAGACCCGGGACATCAGATACCCGCCTGGTGTTATCCACACAGACCGCAACCGTGTTCAGACCCGCATGGACGAGGCCGGACAACGGAACGTCAAAAGGCAGAAATCCATCTTCATGAACCAGGGCTTTTCTACCGTTGACGTAAACCTGCGTACGGTAGTTGCACCCGTCAAAGTGAAGCACCGGCCATTCGGCGACCTGGACAGGATCAAGCGCCAACTGACGGCGATACCATCCCGCCCCCTCGTAGGAAACAAGTTCCGGGGCAGTATCGTCGAACATGCACGGAACGCAGACCTCACGCCATCGCGTGGTATCCAGTGCCGGACCATGATAGCCAAGATGGTACCCCTCGGCAGTCGGATCCGCCTGGAACCGCCATACGCCACTCAGATCAGCAGTGCTCCGCATACTTCTGCTCCGGAAAGAAAGCCTGCACCAACCTTCTACGTTACCGGACTATCAGGAGGGTGCCTGCTTTAGGCATGACAATCAAGAAAAGGGCTGTGCCTGGACCGGGGGCCGCCGGGTCCGGCGGGTTCTTGTAGCTTGTTCCATTTGTAGCGGACATGGTGCCGAAGAAGTATTTCCATGAATTGGTGAACACGAGCCTGTGCTTGTCGCCCGCAAGGATCCTCGGTTTCTCTGACTCAGCCGCCTGTATCCACACTGCGACCCGGCCGCCGCCGCCACCACCGATCGTTGTATAGCCGCTCCCACGGGCACCTCCACGCGCCCTGATGACCGCGTTCGTGCCACCTGTGAGCCGGCCACCGCAACGCACCATTATGGCACCACCCGACCCGCCGCCGTTGTAGGCGCCGCCATTCTGACCATCAGCCGACAACCGGCCGTCCAGCTGGATATCGCGGTCTGTCTCGATCCAGATAAGCCCGCCGCCGCGTCCCGAACTGTCGTCATATCTTCCGCCGCCGCTACCCGGGCATACGGGGTAGTTGGTGTTCCCATAGGTGTTCCCGCCCACCAGTGTGTCGCTGTCGCCGCCCCTGCCGCCATAGCCGCCACCCGAGTTGTGGGGACTGCCGCCAACCTGTCCCTTTCCGGGACCTGCAGAGACATTGTAGCCGAGCCCATCCGCGTTGAAACCGGAGTCGGCTGAAACGACCAGATTGGACATGCGGAACAGTACCGGGGCACCGTTGGTGGCCTGCGACCTCGGGTACACCCACGAGTTGCCCGAAAGCATCACCGCGCCGGTCACCGTGACCCATGCACCGGCCGTTTCCGGGGAATTTGTCGGTCCGGCATTCACCTGGAAGGCGGCCCCTCCGGACAGCGTGAAATCCCTCCCGACGGACATCACGCAGCGCGACCTGGACAACGGCCCACTGAGCGTCAATCTCGACGCATTCAACGAAAGGTTACCGCCGACCCTGAGTATCCCATTGGTCAAACCGATGCCGTTTCCAAGCGTCTGCCCATCACAAAGGGCAACACCGCCCACAGACAGCCATCCGCTGTTACGAATGATCATGTCGTTGCTGACATTGAGCGTGAAGTTACTGTCCGAGAAGGAGAAACTCGCATTGCTTATGGTCAGTGACGCCACGGTCCATGAACTGAAAGACGGGATCGACAGCCTCACGTTTTTGAAGGCACTGATGTTTTGTGAAAGCAGAGCCGTATCGGGCAGGTACACTGTTCCCATCGCGGGCGGATGATAATGGTACAACGAACCGGCCCCTGCCGCGAACTGGACGTCCGGTGTTCCGGCGATTGCCTGGTAGACCACCGCGATTCGTCCACCGCCGCCGCCACCGCCGCCGTATGAGCTGCCGCCGTTCCCGCCGTTGGCCCTGATCACCCCACCCGTACCGGTGAAAGACTGACAAGTTATGTAGACCGACCCTCCGGACCCCCCGCCGTTGTAAGTGCTGCCCGCCTCCCCGTTCGCGCTGATCGTCCCGGCAACCACGCAGTTCGTGGCCTGTATCCGAATCACTCCACCCCCGCTCCCGCCGGAGTTCGACAGGTATTGCCCACCACCGCTGCCGGGCAGTGACGGTGCAGACACTGAATCATACGCGACACCGCCCATGCCCCCGTTCTCATCCCCGCCGCGCCCACCATGCCCACCGCCACCGTTGTTGTTGCTGCCGCTCTGATCCCCCTTGCCCGGCCCCTCATGGACCCAGTAGCCGCGCCCGTCTGCATTCAGCAACCCGCCAGCACGCAGGTCGAAACGGGTCGTCACAATGTAGATGCGGTTTGTCGGTCGCCCCAAACCGTTAGGAACCGGCAGCGTGATCGTACCGCCGCTATGGACCGATACCTGTCCCGCCGTGAGCCTGGTGCTCCAGTTGGTCATGAGCAGAGTGGCACCGTTGCTGATTACCAGGCTGCTGACTTTGCGCGCACTGCTCAGGATACATGTCCCGGACGCCAGCGTGCACGTATCATTGGAACCGGGCATCCCGGCAGGCGACCAGTTGCCACCGGTCTCCCACGTGCCGCTGCCGGTCCATTTCTTGTTAGCTCCCACCGCCGAGACAAAACTGGCAACTATGCTTCTTGTCCGGTCCATCGTGACCGAAACGGGATTATCAGTTTCATGCCCGGAAGGAACATCACCCGTCCATGTATCGAACACGTACCCCGTGTTGGCATTTGCCGAGATTCCGCCGACTGCAACACCGTTAGTGTACCAGCCGGTCTTGCTTACCGCGGCTGTCCCGTTGGCCCCCGATGCGACGGAAAGGTGGTACTCGTTCGTCCATTTCCACGTCAGGACCATGTTGGTGGTCAGCTGGAAGACGGCCTGTGTTGATGAGCCGTTGCTGACCGGTGTCTCGTCCAGGCGCTTCAGGCGCCAGCCGGTACACTGCCAGCGCTGCCCTCCGGCCACGTTGGCCGGGGGCGCGACCGAATTCGTGATCCTGGTGCCGGTCCCCCTGTACCCGGCAGAACCGTATCCCTGGGGCATCGGTGCCCCGTACGTTGCCGGTGAACCCATTATCGTCAAAACCGTGTTGGTCGTGAGAAAGAAGACAGTGCCCTTCCCGGGGAGGGGCGTGTATCCTCCGCCGCTACCCCCGATTGCCGTCAACTGACCAAAGTATCCGCCGTGATTCGTGTACGCGACAACCCCTGACGGAGCCTGGCCCCTGTGAATCTGTCGTCGCTTGGCAGCAGGCATATCGATTCCAACGGCGACGCGGCCGCCACCTCCTCCACCTGCCACGCTCCCGCCGGTTCCACCGTCTGCCCGCAGAACACCCGTTGTGGCTCCCTGGAATGTCGAACACGTGATGACAACACCGCCGCCAGATCCTCCACCTCCGTACTGCGATTGAGAACTGCCGCCGTTGGCCTGAATCGTTCCGTCCAGCGTGATCACATTTCCCCAAATCTGCACGGAACCACCGCCATATGCGTTGCCCGGTTGCGGCTCGTAGCCGTATGCCCCGCCGCTTCCGGGCAACACCGGGGCATTGGTGACCCCGTATGTCGGGCCGCCGACCGCGCTGCCGTTCTCGCCCCGGCCGCCCTTGCCACCGTACCCTGCGCCACCACCACGGCTGCCTGCCGACACGCCCTGCCCCGGGCCGAAAACATTTGTTCCGAACGACTTGTACCCTCCACCACTCGCGTCGACTCCGCCTCCAGCGCGAATTGTCAGGTTGCTTACCGTCAACATAGGTGTTCCGCCGTTGACCGGCTGTGCAAGTGGCTTGAACCAGGAACCGGAGGCAATAACCATGTTGCCCGTGACAGTCACCAGCGCGCCGTTGGTGTACGTGCCGTTGGTGTTTCCGCTGTAGACAACGAGTTGACCGCCGTTGGTCAGCAAGAGCGTTCCCCCAACGCTCAAGCGCGTGTATGAGTTCTGTTCACGCCCGCCCAGCAGCAGGCTGCCACTGTTGAGGGTCAGGTTGCCACCCACCCGCAGCCAGGGATTCGTCGCCCCGCCGCCCGCCGACAGGCTGCCCACCGCCGCCAGCGGAATTCCGCCCAGCACGAGGCTCGCGCCATTCCGGACCGTCAGGTCGTTCGTCACCGTCAGGCGGAACCCTTTCTCCCCCACGGATACGGTGCGATTTGAGAGGACCAGCGACCCAACGCTCCAAGTACTAAACCCGGGAATCACCAGCCGGACATCCTTGAACCGGGCACCTAACGTGGCCGCGTTCACCAGCAAGGCATCCGACAGGTACACCGTCCCGTGCCCGGCGGCTTCCCGCAGGTAGGAGGCACCAGCCGTCGCCGACAGTTCAAGAACGGGATTTCCTGATATCGTATCGTAGACGATCGCAATCCGGCCGCCGCCACCGCCACCTCCCACGTATCCACCACCCCCGTTCCCTCCATTCACCCGGATAACGCCGTTGGTGGCCGAAAAGGAACGGCAGGTAATGTACACGGACCCTCCGGATCCGCCACCGGAGTAGGTCGGGGCTGTCGTGCCACTGGCCGCAATAGTGCCGTTTACCGTGACGTTGGTTGCCTGAATCCGTACTGCGCCACCTCCTGCTCCACCCGTCCCCAGCGTATCATCCACATTGTCAAACCGGCCACCGCTGCCGGGTTGGTACGGGGCATTAGTCAACCCATAGGTGGGGCCGCCGATTCCACTTCCTTCATCCGCACCCCGTCCGCCGTAGCCACCACCGGAACTGGCAGTGCTACCGCCGACCAGGCCCGGCGAACCCGGACCCCGACCAACCTGGTACCCCTTGCCATCTGCCGCAATCTGGCCACCGGTCTGCAATGTGAAGTTCGAACACACAATCCAGACCCGGTTCGACATCATCGTGTTCGTTGTGAACGCTCCGGGCAGGGTCAGCTGCGCCCCGTTGCGGATCACGAAGTCCGTGGCCTGGATCCTCGTCACCCAGTTGGAGCATGTCAGTGTCCGGTTTGAAATACTGAACGAAGCCAGATTCGCCGTGAAATTGGTGAGCAGCACGTTACGCGAAGCCGAAGCATCGACAATGATCGTATCGCCATTGGTTGGGACCTGGGCCGGGCTCCAGTTGTTCCCGTTGAACCAGTTCATGTCGGCGGCACCGGTCCATGTTCTTGTCGCCGCGAGCCCGGTCTGCAGGCAACTCGACATTATTCCTGCCGCCAGCAACACAAACACCTGTTTTGAACAAGAAGTACTCATGCGCTGAAGAACAGTCTCCCCCCGACAAGTGAATGCTCACAGGAAGGTAAATATTGTCCCTTTGCTCGCCGCCCTGACAGTGAGGAATACGGCAGTCCCTGGATCCCCGTTATCGTAGCCCGTCCCGCCGTTCTTGAGTATCGTACCGAGGTAGTTCACGTAACTGTTGCTGACGACCAATCCCACTACCGGCTGGTTGTTGAAGATCTTCTGCTTGTCTGCCGAAGAGATCGTACCGTACCAGACTGCGATTCGCCCACCACCGCCGCCTCCCAGCGTCGTGTACCCAGTTCCCTTTGGTCCGCCGTTCACATTCATTGATGCAACGGTTCCGCCCTGGAACGTCGAACAGATCACCAGGATCCCCCCACCGGACCCACCGCCGTTGTACTGCCCCGAACCACTTGACGCCGTTGCGCTCAGTGTTCCGTTCATCACAACATTGGCCGCTTCAATCCGGATCAACCCGCCGCCGTTCCCGCCGTTGCCGTCGTACTTCCCGCCGCCGCTCCCCGGGTACACCGGCGCATTTGTCGTCCCGTATTTTGCGCCACCGGTCAGGACCGAACTGTCGCCGCCATTGCCGCCGTAGCCGCCACCGCTGTTGCCGCTGCTGCTGCTGTTCTTTCCCTTGCCCGGACCGTTCGCCGCCGTGTAACCCCGACCGTCGGCATTGAACCCGCTGTTCGTCGACACCGTCAGGTTGCCTGTCCGGAACAATACGGAAGCGCCGTTCGTCGCGTGGGAGACGGGGTAAACCCATGAGTTCTTTGTCAGCGTCACGTTTCCCGTCACCGTCACATATGCCCCGTGCGTCCCAGCGCCATTGGTACGGCCCGCATATATGTGAAGCTGGGCCCCATTGGTTGCCGTCAGCATGCCACCGACTGTCATGGCGGATTTGGCAAGCCCGCCGGTTCCACTCAGGGTCAACCGCGAATTGTCCACCAGCAGGTTGCCACCCACCCGGAGAATACCGTTGGTGGCGCCTATACCCCTGCCGATAGCGCGTCCGTCGCTCAGCGCCACGCCGCCGACAGATAACCACCCGCCGTTGCGGATCGTCATGTTGCCCGTCACAGTCAATGTGAAGTTCGTGTCCGCCAGGGCCAGGCTCGTGTTGCTGATGACGAGCGATGCCACCGTCCATGACGTGAACCCGGGAATAGAAAGGCGCACGTCTTTGAACATACTCATGTTGGGCGACAGCAACGCCGTGTCGGGAAGGTACAGCGTGCCCATGCCCGGCGCATGGTTGATGTAGAGCGCCCCAGCCGAGGCACCGAACTGCACGTTTGGTGAACCACGCAGGGACTGGTAGACGACCGCAATGCGCCCGCCACCGCCGCCACCGCCACTGTATGCACTTCCGCCACTGCCACCGTTGGCCCGGATCACACCGCCGGTTCCCGTAAAGGTTTTGCACACGATGTGTATCGAGCCGCCAGATCCGCCACCGTTGTACGTACTACCCGTCTCTCCGTTCGCGCTGATCGTGCCCGCCACGACGCAGTTCGTGGCATCGACCCGAATCATTCCGCCGCCATTGCCGCCGGCGTCGGACAGGTACTGCCCTCCACCGCTGCCTGGTTGGGAAGGCGCGCTGGCGCTGTCATACACTATGCCACCCATGCCACCACCCTCGTCTCCGCCGCGCCCGCCGTGTCCTCCCCCGCCGTTGTTGTTGCTCCCGCCCTGGTCCCCTTTGCCCGGCCCCTCGTGTACCCAATAGCCGCGATTGTCCGCGTTGATCAGGCCACCGGACCGCACCAGGAAGTTTGACGTGCACAGGATTTGAATCCGGTTCGTCGGCTGGCCGAGCCCAGTGGGCGTCGGCAGCGTGATCGTCCCCCCGCTCAGAATGGTCAGGTTGGTGGCCTTGATCCGGCTCGTCCAGTTCGTAAACAGCAGCGTAGCAGTGTTGCTTATGACCAGAGTATTCACCACCCGTCGGTTCGCGAACTTGCAGGTACCGGATCGCAACACGCAACGGTCGCCCGGACCGGGCATACCGGCCGGCGACCAGCGGGCTGAATCCTCCCACGCGCCTGTCCCCGTCCAGTTCTTGTCCGCACCGACCGCACTCGAGAAATTCGCCATGATGGTTCTTGCCTGCGTCATGGTCAGCGTCAGTGGAATGTCGGTGTCGTTCGCCGCCGGGACGTCGCCGCTCCACAGGTTGAACATGTACCCCGCATCCGGTCCCGCTCCGATTCCAGAGACAACCACTGCATTGGTGTACCAGCCTGTCTTGCTGACAGTTGCAGTACCGTTCGGTCCGGCCGAAACGGAGAGATAGTACTGGTTTGTCCACTTCCATGTGAGAACCAGGTTGGTCGTAACCTGGAACACCGCCTGGGTCGTGGTCCCGCTGGACACCGGTGCACCCAGCGCCGTCTTCAATGCCCACCCGATACACGCACGGCGCAACCCGCCAACCTGGTTGGCGGGTGAGGTAACGCGGTTCGTGACCCAGGGGCTACCCGCAGGATAGGCCTGCGTCCCGTACCCCTGGGGCGCGGGCGATCCGAAATCCCCCGCATCACCCACAACCGTCACGCTCTTGTACGTCGTCAGGAAGACCTGTGACCCGTTGCTGCCCACATTGTAACCTGTGCCCCCTGTGACGATCCTGGAGCCGTAGAAGGCGCTGTGCCGAGGGTAGGCGTAGAGGTTGGTTACCGTAAGCCCCTGGAAAAGTCGCAACCTGTCGGTTGCCGACAACCCCACGGCTACGGAAATTCTCCCGCCGCCCCCTCCTCCACACGTGATGTCAGACCTGGCATTGCCGCCTTTGGCTGAGAGGACCCCGTTGGAGGTACCCGCGAAGCTGTCACATATGACGAATATGCCACCGCCCGAACCGCCGCCATTGTATGAGCCGCCGTACTCGCCGTCTGTCACCAGGCTCCCGTCCAGAGTGACCGCGGTCGCCCGGATTCGAATGGCACCTCCGCCCGCGCCGGATTCAGTGTTGTAGCTGCCGCCGCCGCTTCCGGCCTGAAACGGTCTGTTCGTTGTCCCGTACACGCTTCCGCCCGATCCGGCAACCCCGTTGTTGGCGCCCTTTCCGCCGTAGCCACCACCGCTGCCGCGGCTCCCGTCATTGCGTCCCTTTCCGGGCCCGTACTGGATCCCGTACCCGCTGAAGGACGCATAGAAGCCGCCGCCCGGCTTGATCGTCAGGTTCCCCATGTCGAACAGACATGTCCCGCCGTTAGTGGAGTTGGCAATCGGATATACCCATGACCCGGACGAGGCGATATTCACACTGCCCGTGACCACCACCCATGCCCCGGTACCAACGGTTGCGTTTGTGGGCGAACCGTAGACCACGATATCCCCGCCGTTCGTCAAAAGCAGGTTCCCGCCAACCGTCATCCGGCTCCGCGAAGGCTGACTTCTGCCCCCGAGCAGGAGAGCGCCGCCGTTGACGGTCATATTGTTGCCGACCCGCACCCAGGGGTTGGTTCCTGATCCTCCTGCGCTCAAGCTGTTGGTCGACACCAGCGGCACACCACCGAGAGTCAGCTTGGCCCCTTGGCCGACAACCAGGTCATTTGTGACTGTCAGGCAGAAACTCTTTTCTCCCATGGAAATAGCTACATTCGTTACTGCAAGGGAAGAGACGTTCCAACTCGTAAATCCCGGAATGACAAGACGCACGTTCTTGAACCGCGTGCCCAACGTCGGGGCACTGACGAGTGCTGTATTCGGAAGATAGACTGTTCCGTAACCAGCGGCCTCCCTCGTGTAGAGAAGACCTGCATTTGCAGAGAACTCAACTGATGGCGCACCAACTATGCTGCCATAGGTCACGGCAATCCTGCCGCCGCCGCCACCACCACCGTAGTAGATCCCTCCTTCACCGCCATCGACCCGGATCACTCCACCCGTACCCCCGAACGTGGAACACGCGATATATACCGACCCGCCTGAACCGCCGCCGTCATAAGGCTGTCCCACCTTGCCCCGGGCCGATATCGTCCCGGAAATCAACACGTTGGCGGCCCCAATCAGGATCACCCCACCACCTGAACCATCCGACAGCGGACTGCTGGTCCAGCGTCCGCCACCGCTTCCAGGGTGAGTCGGCGCATTGGTCAGCCCATAGGTTGAACCACCTGTCCCTCCAGCTTCGTCGCCGCCGCGTCCCCCGTAGCCGCCGCCACCGTTGTTGTTGCTCCCGCTCTGGCTTCCCTTGCCCGGCCCCTGCGCAACCATGTACCCTTTGTAGTCTGCGTCTATCTGCCCGCCCGGACACACAAACAGGTTCGTGCAGGTGATCCAGATCCTGTTCGACATTGTCCCCACGGCAAACGGTGGCGGCAACGACAGCTTACCTAGGTTGCGTACATACACGTTGGTGGCGATTATGCGCGCACTCCAGTTGGAACACGTCAGCGTCTCGTTCGTGATGGAGAAAGAACCAAGAGATGCAGTGCTGTTCGTAAGAAGCACGTCGTTCGCCACGTTCGGAACCACGACGTGTTCGCCATTGACAGGAAAATGGCCCTGGCTCCAGCTGCCGTCAAGGAACCAGTTCTTACCCGCCGCTCCTGTCCAGACATTCGTCGGCGCCGCATCGGCGCCCGGCAGGCAAAGAATCAGAACGGCCACAACCAGACTCGCGCGGCCCATGATGATGCCGCGTCGTCCGCTACACTGCCCGCTTCCACAGGCAGAACCCTTGGCGAACATAAAACCCATGCACCATTATAGCATGGGCACTCAGGATACGTGATGGCAAAAAGGTGCTTTTCCGCCAACATGGGTGACAACACGGTGCATGGGGTGCTGCAATGCCGACTGGTCCCTGACCTACTTCATCTTCAGAGGTCTTGCGGCACGGTCAGATTCAATGCTGTAATGCAGGTACGCCTGAACCCGTACACCGTTCGCAAAGTCACTCGGGTCCTGCCTGCCGGTGCGTATTGCATTGATGAAACGCTGGAAGTTCGTCGGCGTCCGCGGACATTTCACAGTCTTCCATGCGCTCTTGTTCAAATCCTTTCCGACACAGATACGGTACTCGTTCCATCCGAGATCAAGATCGACCTCAACACCGCCCTTGTCGCCGTACGCCCTGACTCTCAGGCTGTTGGCATGGCCGCTGGCCCAGCGGGAGGAGTGAATCGTCCCCAACGCCCCGTTGGCAAACCCGAGTGTGGCCGCAAAACTGTCGTTGGCGTCGAAAACATACTCACCAATCCGGTTTCCCTTCACGCCCTTGTCAAAGGTTCTCAGCTTGCACGCAATTTCCGAGATATTGCCGCACAGGAAAGCCGTCATGTCGTAAATGTGGCACCCGATGTCGCCCAGCGTGCCAAGACTCCCGTGTTTCTTCGACAGTCTCCAGAGCGCCCACTTGGCGGTGTGCCAGTCACCCCAACCCCGTGAGGACAACCAGCTCTGGAGGTAGCTGGCTTCAACATGAATCACGCGTCCTATCCCGCCTTCAGCAACAAGCTTTGCTGCTGCCTGGAGTCCGCAGGAATTGCGGTAGGAGAAGTTGACCATGTTGATGACGCCGGCTTTCTCTGCCGCAGCCAGCATACGTCTTGCCTCCGGCAGACTTGTCGCCAGTGGCTTCTCACAGAGAACATGCAGCCCGTGTTTGAGCGCGGCGATCGCGGCTGGAGCGTGCCCGCTGTCGGATGTAACAACGCTGACGGCATCAAGCCTCTCTTTCGCGAGCATCTCATCAACCCGCGAGTACGAAGCCGGGATCTTCCACTTACCCGCGAATTCCACGGCCTTGTCTTTGATTATGTCGCAACAGGCGACGAGCTTCACGCCTTTCATTTTGCGGAAATGATCCGCATGACCATTCGCCATCCCACCCGTTCCGATTATCGCTAGTCGAATCATATCTCCTCCTGCTGATTTGATGTCTCTCAATGTGGCAATTCAAGAACGCGCAGACGATGCCCGCGCGGAAAATACCAGCTGTCCCCCACCAGTGCCCCTCCCCCCGGCGGCCCCTCGACCCCCTGTCCCTGCCAGTACGGTTCAACAGCTGTCGTCCCGATACGCGCCCGGTAGACGCCCCGATATGTACCGCCGTAGATGAAGCCGCGGTGGAGAAAGAACGTCTGCGTGCCTTCCGGCACCCACCCGTGGGGCGGGTCTTCAAGTACGCAGGAAGAGACAATCGACCTCTTCTTCACGTCCAGATAGAACAGGGTCGGTCTCTTCCCATCGCCGTTTTCAAGGACGGAGGCATAGGCCATCCCTTCTCCAACCGGGATCACATCGAAAACAGTGTTCACGTTCAGACCGAAATCACCCGTCCACTCGGCTGCGTCCCTGTATGGGTCCCAAAGGCAGAAACCGGCCCGCTGAGCGCGCGGCTTGGTGCCTGTGCCTCCTTCTACCGCCAGACCGACCAGCAACCGGTCAATCCCCGGCAACCATGCCATCGAGTAAGGACAACAGTCCTTGATTATGTGCCTGTGGCTGCCAAACCGATTTGCTGAAGGGTCATACCACGCCAGCGTTCCTCCCCACATGCCGTAGTCGGGGATTGACCCTACCCACACCTTGCCGGCCGGTCCGGCCACCATTGCCCTCGGCCTGAAAGCCACATCGTCCACGCGTCCAAGCTCGCGCGGATTCGACCCCTCATCGAGTCCGAACCTGATCGGCCTGGAAGGGTCAAAAACAGAGAGACGGGCGGCGGGGTAACTCGCGATGTAGATCCTGCCATCCATGTTCGCCATCGAGTATGCCTCTCCGCCGGACGTACTGCACTGGCCGTGATCCACCATCTTTGGGCTCGCCGGATCGTACATGAACAGATGCTCCGGCAGCATGCTGGAGCCGTAGACTTTGCCGTCGGGACCCGTGTGACAGAACCAGAGATTTGTTCCATCGCCTTCCCAGTCCAACCGGAACACGCGCCGCGTCCCGTCGACCTTCGTTACCTCGAACTGGCGGTACTCGAAAGCCGGGGCATCGAGGAACCTGAATGTTGAACCGTCCGCTAGCGGCGCAGCCGGCATGGAAACAGGAGGCTCGGCAATCGGGACCAGGTCCATGCCCTTCACGCGGAAATTGCCTTCGTGGCTCCTTACATAGAGCAATCCATCCGTCCCCTTGAACAGTTCGACGAAACCCTCACGCTTGTCGGTGTCCGCAACAGGGCCGACCGCGCGGTGCTGGCCCGTTTTGTGGTCAATTACCACAATGTGCGGATGTGTCATCTTGACGAGCCCGGCGATCGACCCGTCCGCGCCGCAGAGAGGGTAGAAATACATATCCACCGGGTCCATGCGCCCGAAATTGTCGAAGGTGCCGCGGTCCGGATTGAACCTGGTCAGATCACATTGGCCGTAGCTGCCTATGTACAGCGATCCGTCAGGATGCTCGTCCATCCGGCACGGGAAACACGCCGCTCCCTCGACCTTCGGGTTGATTGCGCCCATGTCCTCGAGCCGGCCTACCCGCGGGTCGAACCGGTGCAGGTGACCCGCATAGCATGAGCCGGCGAACAGGCACTTCCGCCGGGAACTCCAGCAGGCACACACTGCTTCGTCGGCCCGCTCAACATCTGCAAGATGCTTGCCGCACCTGCCTGTGGCAGGGTCAACCCTGAGAACAAAGAAGGGGGCCCCAACCTGCCCCATGGTGACATAGACACACTGTTTGCCCCCGGCATCCACTCCGGCGAAAGACTGAACATTTGTGGCAGACCGGACCGGCACGCCTATCTCAAGTACTTGAGGCACTGGTCACCTGCCCTCCTTGAACTTGAAGCAAACCACTTCCGCGCGGTCCACTTCCGGAACATGAACGGCCTTGCCTCTGTTGGCAACGCGGAAACGCCGCCCCGTGAGCCCGGATACCGCAGACTTCACCACTTGCTGGTTGAAGCGAATGACAATATCCCGCACCGGCATCCGATCACCCGTCCCCCACTGAACCGGATACCTGTGCGAATTCCCCGGCGCGTTGTGAAGAATGCTGAACCAGCTTCCGTCCGGCTTCCTGCGTGTGTTCATCACAACGGATGCCGGGCCCTCAAGGGTGACTTCCGGCTTCCGGAACCGGGTCAATAACGCCAGAAGGAACTTGAGCAACCGAGGCGTTGGCGCCACGCAATGCCAGAGGAAGACATCTGGCGCAATGTAGAGCACGTGGCCCCTACCCCGCCGCACTGCCCAGGCTCCGGCCGGAAGGCCGGCAGGATCGTAATCGACCCATTCGCCGTACTTTCCGAATGCCCATGACCGCAGACGAGCAAGGGGTCGGATCGACGGATCAACTTCCAGCACAGGATGCTGTATCTGCAGGGATACGTAGCGACCAGCGGCAACAGCAAGCCCGCGGTCCACGGCGTCAAGGGTGGCAAAGGCCTGCCCGCCGAGTCGTTTCCTGATGCCGACCCACCCATCGAGCAGCGGCTTCGCCCGCTTGTTCCCCGTCTCGTCAAGGGTGCCTGCATCCGAACACAGGACGAGCAGGCCGCCTGCCTCAACATATGCCTTCAGTTGCTCGGCCTGACGCAGCGACATGCAGGCTGCATTCCCGGCAAGCAGCACGGGATAGCGATCGAGGAGGCCATCTGTCACATGGTCATCAAAGACAACTGATGTCTGCAGGTGTACTGAGTTGCAGAGATCATTCGCCCCGTGCCACGCCTTGAAACCGTCAAGCGGCTTCATCCGGTAATAGAAGTCCTGCGTCTGCTGGCTGACCCATACAGCCGCATATTCGACCGTTTCTCCCTGCACAAATTGCGCCAGGGGAGCGGCTGTTTCTTCCACCGTCTTCAGCAGCGGGGCAACGACACGGCCATCGACGCCGGTCCCCATGCTCATGACGCCTCCGCCACCTGCACAGCTGACAACAGCCTGCTGGATCGGTTCCGCTTCAACGTCCGGCGCCCACAGCATCCAGTGATCGCAGAGTGCCATCCAGCTCTCGGGCGCGTACTTGCACTCGTAGGCACGGTGCATCTTCATCTGGAAATCGCCATGAAGGCTCTGGATATCCAGCTCCCCGGCCATCATCGCGTTCCAGCCGAGCCTCCGCATCGGGATAGCAGTGTGCCAGCCGACGTCGCGCCAGCGACGGTAATTATTGAAACACACAACGGCATCAGGCCGTTCTGCCGTGACCGCATCCACACACGCCTTCCAGACCCGCATCAGGCACCCGTAGCGCCAGTTTATCCACTGGCGGAACACGGGCGAATCGAAATCCGGTTTCTCCGGCAGCGGATGCCCCGTGTCGTTCATGAACTTCCTGCGGCAATGCTCGCACAGGCAACACGGTACGGAATTGTTCTTTATTGCCCACGTGGATCCATCGAACCAGATGCCGTCAAATCCGACATCCCTCACAACTTCCCTGCAGAATTCAGGCAACATTTCGCCATAGGGCGTATTAATGCAGCAGTAGATCCGCAGCTCCGGATCGTCGGGACTGACTTCGTGGATATCGCCGCCCTGCATGGGAACCAGGCGCCAGTCGGGGTGCTTCTCCACCAGGCCGACACAGTGGTTCAACCCGTACCAGCTGATGATCGGGCGGCCCGCGGAATGCACACTTTCGACCAGGTAGCGAAAAGAGGTCAGGTTTGCCCTCGGATGGACATTCGGGAATACTTTTGACGGAAACAACGCCCGGCAATACTGACTCACGGCGGAGTGCCAAACGGCTTCGACACCTGTCTTCTTCACCACTTCCACCAGCCTGTCAACGTATGAACGCGAAGGAGGATCATCGCCCCTTCCCTCCAGCCGTGTCATACATTGCGGATAGTGGCGGATTGTTTTCATTTTTCAGCCCCGTGTAAATGGAGGCGATAATATGACCGTCCCCTTCCGGTGTCGACCGCTATTCCGATACGACTCCACAGGTGCGCAGCGCCCTTGAACTTGACATAACTGTATCAGATAGAGGACAATATGAGTGGAGATGTGGGGCTTGCTGGTGTCCTCAGGGGCCGGTCGATGTGCTCCAAGAAAGAAGGTGGTGTGGAATGAAACCGACCATCATGTTTTCTGCTGTTGTTCTGTGCATCCTGATCTTGCTGGCTGTGGCGGCCTTCCTCACCCACCAGTTCTTCGGAATAAGTGTACAGGAAACGGCACGCCCCGAAAAGCAGGCGGCAAGGCCCGCGGTACTGTCGGAATCCGTGGTGGATCTCCCTCCCGCAGACGCAAAGCAGGCTGACCGCGAGGCAGCATCTCCATTCGCCCCGCCGGCACCTGTCCGCCAGCCTGTCGTCGAAGTCATTGCACAGCAGGCCCCGTCAGTTCCCCAGGTTGCACCCGTTCCGGCTGAAATCGTCAGCCTGGTCGGAACCGCCTGGGCTACTGATTCAAAGGGCAAGCGACCCCTTCAGATGAAATCGCCTCTCGGCAAAGGTGATACCATCGAGACCATGGCCGGTTCCCGCATGACAATACGTTTCAGCGATCAGTCCGAGATACACGTCGGCAGCCAGACGTCACTGGTGCTTGAGGATTACCTCTTTGAAGCAGCCAATCCCAGGACAGCGTCTTTCAGCGCACGCCTTGTCAGCGGTGCATTCCGAGTTGTTACCGGGATAATCGTCAAGATCAGCCCGGACAGGTTCAACATTCAGACAAAGATGGCAACCATAGGAATTCGCGGTTGCCATGTCGCCTTCCGCAGCAGCGAGGTGGGTGACGACATAATGGTCCTCGCACTGACTGACAACAAGTCAGTGGCAGTCACCGCATCCAAGACCGGTGAACAGCTCGTGAACATGATCACAGGTGAAGCGCTCACAGGAAAACCCGTCGACAACGAAACTCTTGTCCTCTCAGAACCTCAGACAATGGTGTCGTGCCGGCCGGGACAGGAACCGGAGCAAAAAACATTCTCGGAAGAAGAAGCCAGGTTGATCATGGGTGATACGGTTCGCAATCCGTCTTCCCGCTACGAACTGAACCAGCGTCCGGGCGAATCGGTTTTGCGGGTTATCCCCCAGCAAAAACCGCAGAGTGAGACACCATGAGATACGGCCGGATTGCCGTTCTTGCACTGCTCCTGACCGGCCGGATGTTCCTGGCCGGGCAGGACACTACCGTCCCGGAAGGCGAGGAAATCCGCCTGTCGCTTGTGGGTGCAAACCCTGTTGCCCCTGCTTCGTACGTACCGTCCGACACACCGGCCAGCCATTTCTTCAGGGGCATTCGCGCGGATACGCCTCCGAGCCCGGGATCTGCGTTCCTGAGATCGGCGTTCCGCCAGGTATATCCTGGTATCGATGTCTTCAGCTACGGCGACAACTACGGGCTCGAATATGTCTTCCTCGTAAAGCCCGGCGCGGACTGGTCCCAGATCCGGCTCAAGTTCGCGGATGCCGAGCCGCTTGAGGCCGGCCATGCCGGCGGCCTTGTGCACTCCATCGGTAATGTCGAGGTCGTCCAGGCTCCACCCGTCGGTTTCCTGATCACCACGGATGCCACAGAAGCCATATCCGTCTCATACCTGGTGTCCCCGGACAACAGTGTGCGTCTTTCGGCTCCCGCATTCCTGAAAGACCGCGAGAGCCAGCTTAACCAGACGGTGCTGAATGCCGTCCCAGGGGGGGAGCAACCGGGGGGCCCCCTCCACACGTTCTACGTTGCCAGGTTCGAGACCACGCATGACCAGTTCCTGCGGTTCCTGAACGACGCAAGCATGTCAAGTGACGCCGCAAGGGGCGCCTTCCTCTACTACGACACCGGCGGCAACGTCTGGATGAACGAAGCCATGCAGCCGGGACGTGATGAGATCTTCCAGATCGGGGCCAGTCGTCTCGTCTACCGCCCTGACCAGCCTCCGGGGAAGCGGTATGACCATGTCCGGAACAAGGATGGTTCTGCCCCATACGCCGAGCACCCCATAATCGGTGTCTCGTGGTACGGCGCGGTGAAATACTGCAACTGGCTGACACTGTATTCAGGTCGCGGCATGGCTGAGCGCTGCTACATGGAGGGCACAAACGCCCTCGACTGGGCACCCGTCACTGCCACGAACTGGGGCCGCGGCCAGTTCAGCGATGGGGAACGTTCTGCGTGGATCAAGAAGAAGGGCTTCCGGCTGCCGATGCTGGACAGCGACCCGGCGGACGTTTCCACTAACCGCTACAACGAGTTCTACAAGATGGCTGCCTGGCAGGGTATGACGAACCGGTTGTACGGTTTCGGTCGCGATAGCGGCGACTACCGTGATGCCAATGTGGCAGTTGGGGGATCCAATGCGTCACCGCCTTCCACGCGGCAAGTTGGCTCCTACAACGGGGAAGGATTCACAGGCAGGACCAGGACAAGACGGAATCTCAACTACTACGGTCTCTATGACATCAACGGCAACGCCGCCGAGTGGGTCACTGATCCAGCCAGCACCAGTGCACCCCTCCAACGAATACTGACCGGTGGCAGTTTCAACCAGGCAATGGTTCCAATCCAGCGCGTTGCTGTGCGGTCGCCGGCCGATACGTATTCCGGCTGTGGGATCAGGCCGGTTACCACCTACATGCCTTCAGAATACCTTCGTTTCCATGTCCTATATACCTTCCATACAGGCTTCGAGACACAGGCACTGCCCCAGATTGAAGGCGAACTTCTGCGAACCATGGGCCAGGCGCCGGAGGAAGCTCCCGTGGAAGCCATAATCGAAGGCGGGGAGAAGGCGCGCCAGTTCCAGCAGTTCGGGCTCCTGTACAAGGAACACCCGGCTCTTACCGAGGCAACTGCCGGAGGCGAAGAAGACACCGGCGGCGGGGGGGGCGGCGGCCCCACTGGTGGTGGCGGAGGGGGCGGCGGAGTTCTGCCGCCGCCTGCCGGGCTAACGCTGCGAGTTACAGCTGTTGCCCCGGGCGGATCAGCCAACATAACTGTTTCCCCTCTCGATATCGCCGCCAGGGGAAACGGCACAACCACTTTCCTCCGGGTCTATACGAACGGCACCACCGTGGATCTGACTGCCGCCATGAGTGCTTCCGGTTGGCGTTTCCTGGAATGGCGTATCAACGGTGCTGGTTTCCCCGGTAATGCCGACCCGCACCAGCAGATCACCCTCACGGCGAATACAACGATGACTGCCGTCTATGAACCACCCCTCGTATTGACCGTCAACGCCGTGGCACCGGGTGGCATCGCGGGCATGACCATTTCGCCGAATGATGTTTATGGAGCCGGCAACGGGAATACCACCCTTACCCGTTCCTATACGAACGGGACGACCGTGGATATAACCGCATCCACCAACGCTTCGGGCTGGGGCTTCGTCGAGTGGCGGATCAACGGCTCGGGTTTCCCGGGAAATGACAGCCCCTACCAGCAGATAACGATGGTTGCAAACACCACCATGACGGCCATCTACGCTCCCCCTCCGGTTCCGGGACCGTGGAATCTGTTTGTTCGTGCATCGGCGCCGGGAAACGCCGCTTTTGTTTCCGTTGCCCCGGCCGACACGAACTCGCTGGGCAGCGGTACAACTCCGTTTGTACGGGTGTACCCTGACGGGACGCTGGTCAGCCTCATGGCCGCCACAAACGCTTCAGGGTGGCAGTTCACCGGATGGGAACGCAATGGTAATACCTTCTCGGGCGATACGAACCGTTCCCAGCAGGTAACGATGACCAACAACATCACGATGATGGCGATGTACCGCTATGTACCACCCATCATCATCGACCCGCCCATTTCGGCAGGCGGCTTGTAGGACCACCCCTTCCCCGGCAAGAACGGGAGAACTACTGAATGTACGCATGGTTTGTCCGTTCGGTTCTACCCATTTTTCTGATCATCCTGCCCCTTGCATACACGGGCTCTGTACCTTTTCTTCCGGGACGAAGAGTTCCTCTTGCCTTCGCAATATGGCTGCCGGGAATCCTTATGCTGACAGTTGCCGTGTCATTCCACATTACCGGCATTCCTTTCAGAGCAGGGACTCTCATCCCGACCATGGCTTGCGTCGTCCTGCTTTCGTTACCGGTGCTATGGTGGCGCTGGAAGACAGGTGAAATTGCGGCGAACCTGCGCCTTTCTGATCCACTGCACGCCGGCCTTGTGGTCTTTCTTGCCCTGCTTGTGTTTCCCTTCACGCACCTTGCAGGTATTGACACGTACAAGTGGCAGGACCTGGCAACGAGCATCCAGGTCGAACAGCAGATACTGTGGCTGGTCCACCCCCTGTCTGCACTGGGATTCACGCCACGCTCATATCCCCTCCTCCAACCGGTACTCCTTGCCTTCATAGAAACTGCAGGAGATACCGGCATCGACGTCGGCTACTATCTGTTGTCTTTGTACCTGTGTGCGGCAGGCACCTTCGCAGTCGCGTTTCTTGCCGCAAGGGTGTTCCCCGACAGGAATACGCGGCGCCTTCTCGTGCTCATCTACATGCTATCCCCCGTTTTCGTCCGGTATCTGCATTGGGCCACGGGCAGGGGTGCCTTCATTGCGATCTTCCCCCTCTTCCTCGCCTGCTTGATGACGCGTTGGCGCTCGACGACCCTGGCTGCGTCTGTCTTCGCCGCGGCACTGCTCATTCTTTCGCACAAGGTGGCAATCCCTGCCCTTGCAGTGTCTGTGGCGGCTGTCGTCCTGCTTCCGCTTGCACGCGTGTTACCGCGCAAACTGGTGCAAATACTGACTGCCGTGGCCGTCATTCTTCCCTTTGCAGTGGTTTTCGTATCCCGTGCATCACCGCTGAATACAGTGGTCTTGCCGATGATAAGCCGTTTTGCCTGGGCCTGGCCCTTTGCAGCAGCGGGCCTTTTCATGATTGCGCGACATCGTGAACGTCCGTGGCATCTTGATCTTGCCTGGATTTCAGGATGCGCCTCGCTATCTCTGGCATTTGACCCGCCGATGTATGGCGCAATGATCGCTCTGCCGTTTATTTCGATTCCGGCCTCTGTTGCAGCAGACGCCGTCCTGCAGCGCGTCGCATCCCGTGGCCGGCACATCGTTACACTTCTGCTTGTCTCTGCGCTGGTTGCCTGTTCCATCGCTGTTGTGGTCAAGCGTTCAATCGAAGCAACGCCGCATTCCGTGTATCAAGCCGCAACGTTTCTGAACAAACACGATCCGGACGGCCCAATCCTCCTGCAGGGCCGCGGCAGGACTGTCAACCAGGTGCAGGGCTATCTGACAGGGTGTCCACGCTTCTCGTTTGAAGTCGCCCCGACGGTCTGCATATCATTGGCCAAGCCCCCCGCAGTCCGGAAACCAGGCATTGCACTGGTCTCAGAATGGGTTGCCTACCTGCGTCATCCCATCAGTGTCAAGGGCATCAGTGCGGATCTCTACGGCGTCAGCCCGCGTATCTACAGGATCGAAGAAGGCACACCTGTTCCTGACGGTGATACCGGAGACATGATATACTCCGGGAGCGGTATCCGGATTTACGGACCGTCAGCACCTTGAGAAAAGACTCACTTTCCATGCAACCTGAAGACAGGGGCAACGCGGATGGATTGAGACAAGCCACGGGGTGGCTGTTAGCCGGAGTCGCATATCTGATGGCTGTTGGCCTTGACGCCGACACTTTCCCGCGGGCCCTTCCGGCAGGGGTTGTGCTGTTGTCCCTGGCATCCTTGCTGCTGACAATCCGTACAGGAATCGCGACGCCGGGTGCCTCAACGGCAACGGCAGGTGCCGCCTCGCATTGGCGTCTGCCTGTTCTTTGCCTGCTGGCCTTCATACTTCTTCACATGGTCCCCCTTCCGGAAGGACTGGCCGTCCTCACCGGTGCAACCCGTCAATCGCAGGACGCCATCGCAGATCGAGCCCTCGAAATATACTCCGGTATTGATCCGTCATCCGCTGTTTCGCGGTACGTGACGCTATCACGCAATGCGTCCGGAACGTACCGTATTGTCTTGCTGGCCATGGTGGTCCTGCTTACCGCAGCGATGGGCCGGTACTCAGGACCAAAGGTCAGGACTCGCACCTTGAGACTCATTTTTGTCATCGGTGCGGCAGTTGCCGTTTCCGGAATTGCCGGTCAATGGATCATACCCCAGGGCAACACCCTCTGGTGGGTATTCCCGGCCCCGCTTACGTTCAAGCCGCCCGCCGCCGGGTTCTCCAGCAGGAACCACTTTTCTGCATTCATGGCGCTACTGGCCGGGATCCCTCTCCTCACCGCGTTCCTGTCCGTGAAGCGCAAGGTCCCGGTGACAGCAACCCTTGTTGCACTGGCCGCCCTGTTTTCTGCCTCTGCGCTGCTTTTGCTTTCGCGTGGCGGTTCGATGGCTCTTGTTGCGGCAATACCACTTGCCGGTGTCATCCTCGCCGCCAAGGGAAGATGGCGTACAGTACCTGTCGTCGCAGGAATGCTTCTGCTTGTGGTGGTTCTTGCCCTGACAGTGCGACCTGTCCGCGAACGCATTGCAACGCTTGCCGCGATGGACCGGACACACAGCTTCGTAACCCGGATCTCGGCATGCAGGGATGCATACAAAGTGTGGCGCGAGTACCCGATCCTTGGCGGCGGGCCAAACGCATTCCGCGTACTGTACCCGCAGTATCGGACTTCGATCGCAAGCGCTCATATGACCCATGTCGAAAACGAGTACATGCAGGCGCTGGCAGAAGGGGGTCTGGTTGGGATCGGACTCCTCGCGTGGCTTGCCCTCTCGGTACTCCGAAGTGTCCGTTCGCCGGGAATGGATACCCGGGAGACGCGGTTTGAACGCACAGTGTTCCTGTACGCAGCCGGTGTGGCCGCGTTCAATTCTTTGTTCGATTTCCCTTTCCATGTTCCTGCTTACGCAATGACCCTGGCGTGGTTTGCAGGCTGCGCGCTACCCCCGCGTGGGCCTGAGCCGGCATCCCGCGGCCTGCTTCTGCCCGCTGCTGTCGCCGCCCTGCTCATCGCTGTGCCCGCATGGCTCGCCGGTCCACGTTACCTTGCACTGGACTCTCCACGTTATCTGGCAATCGCAGACACCGTCACGGTATGCCGTTCTCTGCGGCAGGCTCCGACATCATGGCATTCCTGGTACTACCTGGGCCGCAAAGCCGTCCTGGCAGGCAATCCCGACAGCCTTCGCTTCGGCAGAAAATGCCTCGAACAGGCAGTCCTCTACGACCCTAATAACCGTCGCCTCTGGTCCGAGCTTGGTCGCCTGCGACAGTCGTGCGGGGATACTGAAGGGGCTCAGGCCGCCGCCATACGGGCCGACTCACTGCGATCCTGGGCGCAACAGCCGGACGAACGGAGGAACTCACCATGAACCAGACGGTCCTTGGCGCTCTCCTGCCATTTGCTGTCGGGCTCCTGGTTTACGCCGTCCGCAAAGGCCGCGTTTCGACCGGTTTCCTGGTAGGACTTCCTGTCTTGATGGCCATCGTGGCCGTCTGGGCCATCGTGCCGGACATACCCAGGCTCATCGGCATGGGCGAGCTCTACCATCGCCTGGCACATGACCCGCGAACAGATATCTTTCTTTTCCATTATACAATCGACTCAATGGAATCGGATACCGTGTGGGGCAACGCCGCACTGGTGGCGATGCTCGCGGGACTGCAGGCAATCGCTCTTCGCATCCTGGCCATGAAGGAAAGGAAGCCTTCCCCGTGACGCATTCAACGCTTCATTTCGCATTCGGCTTCACGCTTGGTTTCTGCGTCTGCCTGCCGAACCTGTTGCGCCGATGGAAGCATGGTCAGCCGCTCTTCAATGCCATGCTCTGGCAGTCCGTGCTGTCACTGATGCTGGGATTCCTGGCGGCATTACCAAGCCTGCTGGCCCACATCGGGGTATCACGAGAAGTGTTCAAGGGGGCATGGGCCAACATCTTCTGTCTCTACCCCATCGTGCATACCCTGGGAAGTCAGGGCAAATCGATAACGGGCCCGGTGGTTATTCTTGTGCTGTTTGCAGCGGAGTATTTTCTGACCATCCTGGCGATATGCCGCGCGGGACGACTGTCTACCCCGCAGCGGGCGTCTTCTGCAACAGAGGAATGATAAGATCCAGGCTCCGGTTCAAGGCGCCGCGCCTGGAGACCACTAGTGCCCTCGCTTTGTCGCCCAGTCCGGTTCGCAGCTGCCTGTCCATGACGAGTTCACGTATGCCCTTCTCAAGGCCGGTGGCATCCGCAACCTGTCTGATCGCTCCTGCTGACAGGAAATCCTCGATTATCTCAGGGAAGTTCTCCATGTTCGGTCCGACTATGATCGGTTTCCCCATGACAGCAGGCTCGACAATGTTCTGGCCGCCATGCTCTGTGAGGCTCTTCCCAACAAACACCACCGAAGCACAACCGTAGAAATACTTCAGTTCCCCGGTCGAATCCACAAGCAGCACATCTCCCGCGCCCATGACAGGCAGGGATCCTGCCTCGAGTCCGCTCCTGAGCACACAGTTGAAACCTCTGGCCCGCACTGCATTCTCAACTTCCTGACGTCTTTCGGCATGGCGAGGGACAAGAATCAGTCGCAGACCCGGAACCGTCTCGCGAAGCCTGGCGGTGATCCCCAGAAGGATCGCCTCTTCACCGGCCCAGGTGGAACCACCAAGCAGGACCACTTTATCCGGCCCGGAAACACCGCACCGTGAAAGTATCTCACCAATCCTGCTCAAGCCGGCGTCATCAGCGCCGGGATCGTCATACTTGACCGAACCTGCAACGCACACCCTGTCCGCCGGTGCACCCAGCTCGATCAAGCGTCTCCCGTCACCATCAGTCTGCACAAGAAATGTCGCCGGTACCCTGAGGACCCTGGCAAGAACCGGTCTGACCAGCCTGTAACCGCGGTACGATGACATCGATACACGTCCGTTCACCATGATTACCGGGATTGACCTGGCTCCAGCCAAGCGCAGCATATTCGGCCACAGTTCTGATTCGGTGAGCACAATCAGGACTGGCCGCACAAGGTCCATAACCCGCGTGACAAACACCGGGATATCAACAGGGAAATAGATAAGCACATCGCCCCGGGTCAGCCTCTTCTCCGCGATACGATGCGCCGTGGAAGTAGTAACAGAAAACACGAAAGCCGTACCGGGAACGCGTCTCCGTATTTCATCGGCGAAGCGGAGTGCCACCTGGATCTCCCCGACAGACACTGCATGCATCCAGACCCTCGGGCAGCTCAGCAGTTCACTCCGTTTTGACTCGCTGAAGATACCGAACCGCTCAAGAAAATCCTCGCGGTATCCTCCACGCTTTGCCATCCGCAACAGGAAACGCGGGACAAGCAGCAGGTACAGCACCGCAAAGACCACATTATAGAGCCACCAGAACATCATTCTCCTGTTCAGGCCCGTGGATGGGCATCTTCGTATACACGCTTGAGCCGCTCAACTGTCACGTGGGTATATATCTGGGTAGTCGACAGGCTGGCGTGACCCAGTAACTCCTGCACACTCCTCAGGTCCGCCCCTGCATCCAGGAGGTGTGTGGCAAATGAGTGCCGCAACGCATGTGGCGAGATCGTTCTCCCAAGGCCTGATTCCGCAACGCAGCGTTTCATCATCCGCTCAACCGAACGGCTTGTTATCGCCCCGCCATCCTGGTTCAGGAACACCGGCCGCTGCCTGCCCTGCCCGGCAGCCTTCATCCGGCTGTGTTCCGGATGCCGCAACACCGTTCGCAACGCAGCACATGCCGGGCGACCGAGCGGACAGAGCCGTTCCTTCTTGCCCTTGCCCCTTACCCTTATGATTCCGGAGATCAGGTCCACCCTGTCCTCCGTAAGGCCGGTGAGTTCACTGACGCGCGCCCCGGTGCTGTAGAGGACTTCAAGTATCGCCGAATCGCGCAAGGCGGCATACTGCGCAAGCGGAGAAGGATCCTTCACCCGGGCCAGCATCAGTTGCGGGGCCTTGAGCAGTTTCTCCACCTCTGCAACGCTGAGGAAAGACGGAAGCTTCTTCGCCTGCTTCGGAGCGCGTAATCCCGCAAACGGATTCTGCGTGACGATGCTTTCCCGCTCCATGAACCGGTAGAAAGAACGCAGGCTGGCAAGCTTCCTTGCCGTTGTTGTCGCCGCCGCCCCTTTCTTCTGAAACTCCACAAGGAAGCCCCTGGCACCGAACCGATCAATTGAGCTCCATGCCCGCCTCGCCCTGGCCTGGTCCTTCCATATGAACGAGGCGAACTGGGCAATATCCATCAGGTAGTTGGCGATTGTGTGCCGCGATGCATTCCGCTCATGCGTCAGGTAGGCAACAAATGCCTTTACCGACTGATCGGTCTCAACAGGCGCGTCACTCTCTGGATTCCTCGGCATGCCCCGCAACCCCTTCCCCTTCCCTGTTACCAAGCAGTTCAGCCGCCCCGGCAACCTGGTCACGATAGCGGCCCACCAGCTTGCGCAGGGCCGCCTGCTGCCTCTCGGACAGCATCTGTCGCTGCTGATAGTACTGCGAAAGCGACTCATAAAATTTCTTGTCGTCGAAGACCCTGTTACCGCGCTTGACGGCAGCTTTCCACTGCGACACCTGCTGCAGCGCCGCAAGTAGTTGCCCGCTTGTTTCATCCTTCTGCATCGGCTCAACGTTCTCGGTAATGCCCAGCTTGGCCTTGATATTCTCGAAGTCGGGAATCTGGTTGGCACGTGAGATGACTATCCTGTCCAGGGCCCGAACCTGCGCAACCGAAAGACGCCGGCCCCTCTGGACCTGTTCCCGGAGCGAGTCCACGAACTTTTTTCCACCTTCTGTCAACTCAACAGGCTCAAGCACTGCCAACTTGCCGAGAGAGGCCTCATGCGAGGCGTCGTCAGGAGTCTCGGCAAGCACAGCCATCATGTTGTGTTGCTGCAGGATGGCCTCCAGGTCGGGAATCTCCTCACGGTACCTGATGGCCATCGTCACGAGTGCCTTCAACTGTCGCTCGGACAGGGTCTTGCCCTCTTTCGACTGCTGGCCAACTGATTCGACAAACTTCTCATCACTGTAGGTCCGCTTCCCCCGCTTCACCTCGGGATGCCACTTCGTCACGTGGCTCAGCGCATCCAGCATCCCCTGCACTGCCTTGGAGTCGGCAACGGGCACCTCGACCGCACCCACCCACTTCGTGAAGCGCTCGTAGAAGGCCTTCAGCATGTCGGCCCAGCCGATCTCGCCGTTCTCAACACGGTCCAGCGATTCCTCCATGCTGGCGGTGAACTTCACATCAAATAGTTCGCCAAGATCCTTTACGAGAATCCCGTTCACGGTGAGTCCGAGTTCGGTCGGCGTGAGCGACTGTTTGTCCTTGGTCACATACCCGCGGTCCGACAACGTCGCCAGGGTCTGTGCGAACGTGCTGGGCCTGCCGACCCCGTTGCTTTCAAGGGCCTTCACCAGCGAGGCCTCAGAGTAGCGCGACGGTGGCTGCGTTTCCTTGCGCTCCTGCTTCCATTCGAGACACTCAAGCTGTTCTCCTGCCGTCAGCGGCGGCAGATCGGCCTGTTCATCGGGATTATTCTCATCGCGCTTCTTGATTTCCGTGCCTATCACCTGCATGTAGCCTGCAAATGTTACAACTGATGCCGACGCCTGGAAGAGGTATTCGGCCGTGCCGGTTGTGTCCGGTCCCTTGTCTGCCCTGATTCGGGCCGTGCGCTGTTCGATCTCGGCTGGCGACATCTGGCTTGCGACAAAGCGCCTCCATATGAGGTCATAGAGGCGCCATTCCGGCTTTTCCAGGATATCCTTCAGGCTTTCGGGCGTCCTCTTCACGTCGGTCGGACGGATGGCTTCGTGCGCGCCCTGCACAAGGTCACCACGCTTGTAGGCATTCGGCTTTTCGGGCACAAACGCGGGTCCATAGCTGTCGCGTATGTATTCCCTGCACGCCTGCTGCGCTTCTGCAGCAATTGAGAAGGAATCTGTACGCATATACGTGATCAGGCCAACCGGCCCCTCGCCCAGGTCAACACCCTCGTAGAGACGCTGCGCGATAGCCATGGTACGGCTTGGTGAAAAGCCGCAGAAAGTCGAACCTCCCTGCTGCATGCTGCTTGTGATGAACGGCGGGTATGGTCGCTTGTGAATCGTGCGGACGGCAACGTCCACGACGTGCAGGATGCGGGTCTTGAGATCGGCGAGCATTCCTTCCGCCGCTTCGGCCGTTTTGACCGCAAGTTTTTCATTGTTGACCCTGACAAGCCTGGCAAGAAAAGGGACCAACGGCTCAACCTGCTTGCGGACTCTTGCCCCGATCAGCCAGAAGGCCTCGGGAACAAAACCCCGGATTTCCATCTCACGCTCGCAGACAAGCCTCAACGCGACCGACTGCACACGTCCTGCGCTCAACCCGCGCTTGATTCGCCGCCACAGCAGCGGGCTCACCTTGTAGCCTACGATGCGGTCAAGAATGCGGCGGGCCTGTTGCGCCTCAACCCGGTTCATATTGATGTCGCCGGGATGCTCGAACGCCTCCCTCACCGCCCTTGGCGTGATCTCGTTGTACTGGACACGACAGAACTGTTTCCCGCTCTTCGCACCTCCAAGGGCTTCCCGGAGATGCCAGGCTATGGCCTCACCTTCACGGTCCGGGTCCGGCGCAAGGTAGACGGTGCCTGCTCCGGCGGCAGCCTTCTTGAGATCGGTCAGTACCTTTGCCCTGCCCTTCACGTTCACGTATTTCGGCTTGAAACCGTTGTCCACCTCCACGCCGAGGTTGTTGATCGGCAGATCACGCACGTGACCCATCGACGCCTTGACCACAAAATCATTCCCCAGGATCTTGTTGATTGTTTTTGCTTTTGCCGGTGACTCAACTATGACCAGGTTAGGTGACATGACTCGCTTCTCCCTCACGCTCTGGCTACTACACGCCCCGGCAGCATCCGCACCAGGTGTCGCATCTCAAGCGACAACAGGCCCGCGTTCACCGCGGATGCCTGCATACCCGACTGCCGTATCATTGCATCCACATCCAATTCGCCCTCGGACAGCAGGTCCATCAGGCGCTTGTCCGCATCAGACAGAACAGGCGCGGCTGCTGCTGTCTCGCGCCTCGGAATAAGGAACTCGAATTCCTCCAGAACATCGTCAACAGATGTGACAAGGACCGCCCCGTTTCTGATCAGGTCATGGCAGCCACTCGCCCTGGGATTGTCGATCCGGCCCGGGACTGCAAAGACCTGCCGGCCCTGCGAACCTGCCTGGCTCGCGGTTATCATTGCCCCGCTCTGCCGGCCGGCTTCAATCACGACAATTCCCATGGAAAGCCCGCTGACGATCCTGTTGCGCACCGGGAACGTTGTCCTGTCCGGTTCCCTGCCCATAGGATACTCGGACATCACAGCGCCATGCCGTGAAATCTCCTCCGCGAGCTCCCTGTTTTCAAGCGGGTAAAGACAATCCATGGCGCCTCCCAGGACGGCAACCGTCCTGCCGTTTCCCTTCAGCGCGCCCCGGTGAGCGGCGGTATCGGTGCCGGCTGCAAGTCCGCTCACGATGGTGAAACCGGCTGATGCCAACTGCACACTGAGGCTCTCAGCCACGGAACTGCCGTAGTGCGTCGGGTGCCGCGTCCCCACAACAGCGATTGCCCTTCGGTCGCCTGCCCTCAACGAGCCCTTGACGTACAGGGCCAGAGGCGGATCATGAATTTCACACAGGGCAGCCGGGTACTCCTCGTCGCAGCGGGCGACAATCCTCGCCCCGGCATCTCCGGCCCTGGCTTCCTCGCCAGCCGCATCAAGTCTCCCGCGCTGGTCCAGTATTGCGGCAACCACTGACCCGGAAACGCCGTGGACCGACCGCAGGGCCTTATCATCGGCTTCAAATATGCCCGAAACCGAGCCAATAGCCTCAGAAAGAGCCCTGACGGATACGGGCCCGACCTGCTGCATCATGTTCAGGGCTATGTATGCAGACCGTTCGTCCATAACCGGCACTCCATCACCAGAAATGTGGTAACTACCATCTCCGCCGCAGTTTGGCAATCGTGCTTTTCTGCCGCCGTTGGAATCAGGCGGTTGGGACATCGGTCACGTGAAAACAAAAGGCCGGGAGATCCCACTTGGGATCTCCCGGCCATGCAGGCATCACACACGATCACGCCAACGGCGGCGGCTGGGGCAGACCCTCCAGTGACTTGAGGGAGTTTTTCAGATCGTCTTCCGGCAGGCTGTAATCGCTGAGCTTGCCGCCGAAGTACGCATCGTACCCGCTCAGGTCCATCAGCCCGTGGCCCGAGTAGTTGAAGAGAATCACTCTCTCCTTGCCTTCCTGCGTTGCCCTGTTTGCCTCGCGTATGGCGCAGGCGATGGCATGTGATGTTTCCGGGGCCGGGATATAGCCTTCAGAATGGGCGAACAGAACCGCCGCCTTGTAGCATTCCAGCTGGTGAATTGCCACCGCCTCAATCAGCTTCTCGCGCATCACATGGCTGACAAGCGGCGCCATGCCGTGGTAGCGAAGGCCGCCCGCGTGGATGGGCGCAGGTACGAAAGCATGCCCGAGCGTGTGCATTGCCAGGAGCGGCGTCATCATGGCCACATCGCCGGAATCGTACGCAAACGGTCCCCTTGTCAGGCTCGGACACGCCTCAGGTTCCACGGCCACAATCCTCAGGTCCTTGCCATGGATCTTGTCCGCGATGAACGGGAACGATATGCCGGCGAAGTTGGACCCCCCACCGACACAACCAATCACGACATCCGGATACAGACCGGCTTTCTGCATCTGCTTCTGGGCCTCGAGGCCGATTATTGTCTGGTGCATCAACACGTGGTTCAGCACACTGCCAAGCGAATACCTTGTGTCCTTTGACGTCACGGTATCTTCTATCGCCTCACTGATGGCGATGGCCAGGCTCCCTGGTGTGTTGGGATCCTTGGCAAGGATAGCCTGCCCCGTTTTGGTGTTCGGCGACGGGCTGGCCACACACTCGGCTCCCCATACCTTCATCATTATCTTGCGAAATGGCTTCTGGTCGAAACTGATCCTCACCATGTAAACCTTGCATTCGAGGCCCATCATCTTGCAGCCCATTGCAAGCGCACTACCCCACTGTCCGGCACCGGTCTCGGTGGCAAGCCGCTTGATGCCGAACACCTTGTTGTAATAGGCCTGGGGCACAGCGGTGTTCGGCTTGTGGCTCCCGGGCGGCGAAACACTCTCGTCCTTGTAGAAAATCTTTGCAGGTGTCTTCAGCGCCTTTTCCAGCCGTAGTGCGCGACGAAGAGGAGTCGGCCTCCAGAGCCGGTAGGCATCCATTACCGGTTCCGGGATCTTGATCCAGCGTTTTGTGCTGACTTCCTGCTCGATCAGGTTCATCGGGAACACCGGCGCCAGTGCCTCGGGGCCTATCGGCTTCCCATCCTTCCCAAGCGGCGGCGGCAACGGATGCGGCAGGTCGGCCTGTATGTTGTACCACTTCTTCGGGATACCCTTGTCTCCCATCACGATCTTCGTCTCGGTCATTTCGTATCTCCTTGATGTAGTGCCGGGGGAGGGAGTCGAACCCTCATGCCCTTGCGGGCGCCAGATTTTGAGTCTAGTGCGTCTGCCATTTCGCCACCCCGGCATGGCGAACGCTATGTAACACGCAACCCGCAGCCCTTCAAGCGCCTTTGTCGCTTTGCGGCCATCGTGCTTGCCCACCGTTCCGGACCAGTCGTTGCCGCGATCCAGTCGCGCAGGATCCTGCGCAGAACAGCCGGCTCAAGGTGCGAACGGGACAAATCGGCCACCGGCACCCACACAAACTCTATATAGTCCTCCTTCGATACCACGACCTTCCCGGGCCTCAGCGAAGGAATATCCACTTCGAACACAAGGTTGATTTCCGCCGTCCGTCTATGACCGGACCCGTACGCGTGTTCCACCGCACCAAGGAACCGACCTGCCGTGGAAAGGACGCCAAGCTCTTCGCAGATCTCACGTTCAAGGGCACAGTTGGCCTGCTCCTCAAATTCAACATGTCCCCCGGGAAGGTAGGTGTTCCTGGCGCCCTTCGTATGGCACAGGAGCACGTGGCCCTCTTTCACGCAGGCACCGCGGGCAATGACTTCAATCTCCCGTTTCATTTCGTCTCCCGCCTGCCGCCCCAGGCAATCTTTCCTGCATCCCACATCCCGAGCACCTCGCCGACAAGGAATAGCGACCCCGCCACTATCACCAGTCCCCCCTTCTCGCCGGATGCCCATGCCCTTGCTTCGTCAAGGGCCGCAAGGAGGCCCGAATGGTACAGTGGACACCCCAGCCTCTTGAAGGCAGCCGTCAGGGTACCGGCATCTATGTTCCGTTCGGAGGAAATCGGCACCAGCCACACACGCTCGGCAGTGCCACGAAACGAGGAGGCAAAGGCTTCAGCGTCCTTGTCGGCACACATGCCGGCCACCAGTCCCACCCGTGGCTTCCTGACAATGGCACGCAGGCTTCGGACAAACGTGGCAGCAGCTTCAGGGTTATGGGCACCATCGAGAACAAGGACCGGGTCCTCGGCGAGCACATCGAACCGGCCCCTCCACCTTGTACCCGCAAGTCCGCGTTTCACCGCACCCGTATCTATCTCAATCGCACCGCGTTCCTCAAGGCACTCGAGCGCCGACAACGCCATCACCATGTTCATGACCTGGTGTGGTCCGGCCAACGGGCATGTCAGGGTGCCGTATGAAAGCGCAGACGAATCGACCTTCACTTTCGAATGCCAACCGTCTGTCTTGATTGCTCCGGCAGAAACGGTTTCCTCCGCGATCCTGAGAGGCGCATGCAGCAGCCGGGCAATTTCGCCGACAACCACCCGTGCGTCGTCCTCAAGCCTGCCGCACACACAAGGAATCCCGGGCTTGATGATGCCGCCTTTCTCACGGGCTATTTCAGCCATGGTCTTGCCAAGGTACAGTGTGTGCTCCAGACCGATGCTCGTGATGATACATACCTCGGGCTTCACGAGGTTGGTAGCATCCAGCCTGCCGCCCATACCCGTCTCCACCACCACTATTTCCGCACCGCGCCTGGCGAACCATGCGAAGGCCAGTGCAGTCGACACTTCGAAAAACGTCGGCTGGTCACCCAGTTCTTCTTCTACCTTTGCCGCAAGCCTCTCTACCTCCACGGCAAGCGGTTCAAGCTCGCTATCGGCAATATCCAGACGGTCCATCCTCATCCGTTCGTTGAACCGGACAAGGTGCGGTGATGTGTAAAGGCCCGTTCGCAGGCCTGCTGCCAGCAACATGGCCTCGAGCATTGCACAGACCGAGCCTTTCCCGTTTGTGCCGGCGACATGCACGCACTTGAAACGGGTCTCGGGATGCCCCAGCAGATCCAGCAACCTGCCAATCCGTTCGAGGCCGGGCTTTATCCCGAACCTGTGCCGTCCGTAGAATCTCGAAAGTATCTCTCCCAGCGTTTCCTGCATGTCCGGTGTATCCTCTTATCCTCGGGCCACTGTCAGCACGACCACCTCTCTCGCCCCCGCTTCCATCAGTGTCGAAGAGCACTCACGAACTGTTGATCCAGTGGTCATGACGTCGTCAACAAGCAGGAGCGACCGTCCTGTCGTCCAACCGTCTTCATGTGCCGCAAAGGCCTGCCGCACATTCTGTCTCCTTCGGCCGGCATCAAGGTTGGTCTGTGTTCGCGTGTCGCGCAGGCGCACCAGGCGTCGACTGTCAAAATCAGCATGCAGCCACCTGGCAAGTTGCCGCCCCAGCAGGGCCGACTGGTTGTATCCGCGTTCGCGTTCGCGTTTCGAATGCAGCGGAACGCATGTCACGAGATCCACGTGCCTGCCTCCGAAATGCGTCTGCCAGGCGGCCAGCAGCAGTTCTGACAGTTCCGTTGCGAGGCATGGCATGTTACCGTACTTGAAAGCCTGGATCAGCCTGCTGGCACATCCCCTGTACCGCACCGCCGATCGGGCCAGCGCAAACCCGGGTTCCTCGTCGCAGCAGGACGAACAACGGTAATCGTGCTCGATCATCCCGTCAGCCGGATCTCCACACTTCGAACAGAACGGCGCAACCACCAACTCCATGGTCCTGCGACAATCCCAGCACAGGTGCCCGTGTTCAGCCTCGGCGCCGGCCCCGCAGCCCAGGCACCGCCGCGGGTAGACAATGTCAATCGCCGCTCGCAGCCAGCGGCGCCATTCAGGAAAGCCGGCGGCCAATGATGACCTCCATCTCTTTCCTGATCTTGGCCGGGATCACGTCGCGCCCGGTGATCACGGCGTTCTTGGCGGCATCTGCACAGGTGCACTTGCGGACGGATGGAACCCGCAAGAGCCAGTCGGCAAGAATCGCCTTTGCCAGGCCCGTGTTGGCGGTAAGGTTCCCGATGATCATCTCGATTGTGACGGCCTCCTCGCTTTCACGCCAGCAGTCATAGTCTGTGACCATGGCCATCGCCTGGTAACACATCCCCGCTTCGCGACAAAGCTTGGCTTCTGCGAGGCTCGTCATCCCGATAATGTCAAAACCGCAGGACTTGTAGAAGAGAGACTCAGCCCGGGTGGAGAAGGCCGGTCCTTCCATGTTCACGTAGGTACCGGAGGTATTGACCCTCGCTTCCGTCCCGGGCACCTTTGCAGTAACCTTCCGGGCCGTCTCAGCCAGTTCCTTCCGGAGTTCGGCGCATGCAGGTTCGGCGAAGCTGACGTGCCCGACAATGCCGCGCCCGAAGAATGTATGCGCCAGCGATTGCTTCGTCCTGTCGAAGTACTGGTCCGGCAGGACAATGTCGCGCGGGCGCAGGTTCTCCTTGAGGCTACCAACCGCACTGACCGACACCACGCGTTCGACTCCCAGTTTCTTGAAACCGAAGATGTTCGCCCTGTGATTGATCTCGGATGGAAGCAACCTGTGCCCTTTTCCGTGGCGTGGCAGGAAGCACACCTCTTTCCCGCCGAGCTCACATATCGTGTAGGGATCGGACGGCATTCCAAACGGCGTCTTTACTTTCCTGTTCTCCTTCACCTTCGCGCCGTCCAGGGAATACAGCCCGCTGCCGCCTATTATGCCGATCTTCATGCCAACTCTCCCTCTTCGTGTACGCCCGCCCTGTCACCCATCTTTGCCGGCGGCAACACCCGCGTGTAATACGGGTATCCCGCAACGCTTGTTCCCTCGGCGCGGTAGTGCCACCGTTTGTACATCCACAACCAGCAGCCGGGATGTTTCCGTATTTCCTTCTCGAGTAGAAGTTCAATCTGCCGGGTGGCATCCATCACTTCGTTTTCGCTTCCCACACGAACGGGCTCAGTTGCATACGCCCCGTAGTGCCCGGTTCCATCAGGAATGCAGAACATGGCAACGACAGGCGCCCCGGTTCTGGCGGAAAGCTGTGCAGGCGACGGCGACACAAGCGCAGGCACGCCGAAAACGTCGATGAACACCCCGCCGTCCCTTGGCACCACATTCTGGTCAACAACAAGTGCAACGTTCCTGCCGTTCCTGAGTTCGCGGAACAAAGGACGCAGTGAGCCCTGTTTCCTTGTCGTCCGTTCTCCCGACCCGCGCCGCATGAGGTTCAGAAACCAGTCGGCCAAAGGGTTCATCAGCGGGGCAGCCACCGCGAGGCAACTTCCGCCCAGCCGCAGAAGCACAAACCCGAGTGCCTCCCAGTTCCCGAAATGGGCTGTTACCCCTATCACCGGAGGCTTCGAGAACACACTCATGGAATCATCCCATCGTATCCACCTGTCCGACCTTGCGCGCGTACGGAACGCAAACCAGAACAGGTCAAGGATGACGAGGGCAAACGAGCCGAATGAGGCCCGCAGCCACATCTCCTTGTCTGAATCGGTGGCACTGTTCCCGAAAACAACATCAAGGTTGGCCCGGCCCACGCTTCGCAAGCGGGCACCCAGGCAGAAAGCCAGCGATCCCAGGCCGGAGGCAAGCGCAAGGACAGCGCGACGCGGAAGCCACGGAATAACCAGGAAACCTGTCAGCAGGAGGACAAATTCGGGAACCTGTCGGATCGTGCGCCACAAACTCATGGTGACATCCCGTGCGCTGACCTTTGCCGACACCAGCCCGCTGGGTATCGAGACTGGTGAGCCGTCCGGGACTCGAACCCGGGACCCGTACATTAAAAGTGTACTGCTCTACCAACTGAGCTAACGGCCCACGTGAGAGGCGATACGATAGGATACCTGCACAGAGCTTGTCAAACATGCAGCCCGTGGCGGCAGGACAGGTAGAACGGCTACGCAGGCCTGTGAGATTCAAGCTGCCGCAGCACAGAATCGGCAGCACGGCTCTCGGCATCCCGGCGGTTGCCGGCACGACCGCTGGCCTTGTGTCCATCCGGCAGTTCCACAACGACCGTGAACATGCGGGCATGGGCAGGTCCTTCTTCGTCTGACACACGGTAGCGGGGGCCCTTCTTCCACTTCCTCTGGGAGTACTCCTGGAGCTGTCCCTTGGGATTGCCCTCCCAGACATCCACGGTCTTGGACTGGATACGCGGCATGAAGAACTTTTCGAACAGCTTCTCGGCTGCCTTCAGTCCTCCATCCAGGTATGCGGCCCCGAGAAGCGCTTCGAGCGTGTCCGCCAGCATCCGCGGCCTGCCGCGACCTCCTGTTATTTCCTCGCCACGACCAACCTGGAGATGCTCTCCCAGCTGCAGCATCGCGCCGATTTCCGACAATGCCTTCCCGCTCGCAAGCTGCGTGCGTAATGCCGTCAATCCGCCTTCCTTCAGCTGTGGATACTCACGGTAGAGGTACACTGCCGTGAGCATGCCAAGCACAGCATCGCCGAGAAACTCGAGACGCTGGTTGTCCTTGTCTTCCCCCGGGTGTTCGGACCTGTAGGACGGGTGCATCAATGCCAGCGAAAGCAATCCGCGGTCACGGAACCTGTAACCGATCCTTTTCTCTATCTCAAGCGGCACCCTGAATCCGAATCTTATCATTGCTCATGCCCTCGGGTGGTACTTTGCGTGAACAGACTGCAAGCGGCCTTGGTCGATATGTGTGTATATCTGAGTGGTGGCAATATCGGCATGGCCAAGCATTTCCTGGATCATCCTCAGCGGCGCACCGTTGGCAAGCAGGTGGCTGGCAAACGAATGCCGCAAAGTGTGCGGCGAGATATTGCGATTGATATCCGCCCGGATGGCAAACCTCTTTATCATTTTCCACAGGCCCTTGCGCGAAAAGCCTTTCCCCCGGTACGTCAGAAACACATGCTCGGAGGTCTTTTCCTTCAGAAAACCGGGACGTCCGTCGGCAAGGTAACGTTCCACGGCTGACTTGGCCCGCTTCCCGAAAGGCACGATACGAACCTTGTTGCCCTTCCCCGTCACGCGTACGTATTCCGAATCCAGGTGAAGCGACTCAAGCGTAAGGCCGGCCAGCTCGGACACCCGCAATCCGGATGCATAGAAAAGCTCCAGGATCGCCCTGTCCCGCACCGCAACCTTGTCATCGCCCACGGGAACGCTGAGCATTCGCTCCACTTCCCGGGCGGACAGTGTTTCCGGCAGTATGCGCCAGAGCCGCGGCGATTCCATGGCCTCGGTAACGTTCTTCCCCAGCAGGCCCTCCTGCTGCAGGAACTTGAAAAACACCTTGATGGCAACCAGCCGGCGCGATACCGAGTTGACGCTCAATCCGCGGGACCGTTCGGATTCCATGAAGTCCATGATGTGATCCCGGGTCACATCGTTGATTGAACGCACACCACGTTCGCCAAGGTACGTGGTGAAGCCGGCAAGATCAGACTGGTATGCCAAGCGGGTGTTTTCGCTGAGCCCGCGCTCCAGCGAAACGTAGTTGAGGAACTGCTCGACGAGAACGTTCATGCAAGGCCGCTATCACTTCCCGCGCCCGGATGCCGTCACCTGCAGTCTGCCGGAAGCGTCTGCCTGGCTTTCTCATCTGCGGGAATCTCATTGGCCTGGAAGCCGGCGTCTGCCACCGCATGCTCAATGTTCTTGATCGCAAGCTGCATGCTGTCGTACCGGACGATGACCACCCTGTTTACCGGGTCTGGGGCTATCGTTTCACGCAACACGCCCTGCTGCCTGGCAATGACCTCGGTCACTATCTGCACACACGACTGGTTCTTCATCTCCGGCACACGGATGGTCACCGTGCGAATATCCTTCGTGCGGCATGACACTGCCGTCACACACAAGACGGCAACAAAGATAACTGCGGCAAGTCGTTTCATGCATTCAACATACCACCGCCGCCCTCCAAAGTCCAGCACACTGCCCATCGCCCAGTGGTTCCAATTCAAGTGTGGTAAGCGGCTGTGGAGAGCGAGAGGGAGGTGGGCGGGCAGTGAGAGGGCAAGGGAGGGCCTCCGGACATGGGGTCTCGGGTAGCGATGTGTCGTTGGAG